>JGI994J12354_10000050_pt1 | contig 99558 bp, 111 predicted proteins | sample IntmicLarv3ML3BL_FD_12354 | JGI IMG/M metagenome (IMG submission 12354) | reverse complement strand
CTGAGCAGTCCGCCGAGTCCATTACGACTCTCGACTCGCATGTCTTAATCGAATTCCTATAGCGGTGGCCGCCGGCAGGATCAACCGGAGTCAAATCTTTGACTTATTTTTCGTCTCAGATGGATGAAATTTATGAATTGGCAATTTACCATGTTTCACCGATGTTCCGCATTGACGGCACACTTAGTAGTAACAAAATGTTCCGTCTAACGGAACATTCGTAGCATCGAACGTCAGAATGCAAGAGAGCACGCCGGTGATTTTCCAGCGGAGATCTTGATTCTCCATCAGATGCGATTGATGTACAGTCCGCTTAATGCAGACGCCGTGTCAACCGCGCATTCCCTCGTATATCTGAGTGGTATATAATACTTTCAATTGCCACATTGGGCAACCGTCGATATCATGCCTCTCCTGACATATCGGGAGAAGGGGGTTATGTTTTGCTATATTTAAACGTAGCGATGCTGTGTCAGGAACGATCTCTTTCGACCGCACACTTTTGCTATATTACACACTATAATAATATTATAATAAAGAAAAAGGAACATACACGAGAATATCGCAAATAATCCAAACCTTTAATAGCAGGAGTCTATTTTGGTCATTTAAGCGGAGATGGCCCAGCCTGGCAAGGCGACAGATTGCTAATCTGTTGTTCGCAAGGACCCGAGGGTTCGAATCCCTCTCTTCGCGCCACTTCTTTTCACTTCTGAAAACTGTTATGTACTTCCATTCATCTCTAATGGATATGAAATTCCTTGTCGTCACAGACATACACGGAAAACAATCCGCAACAGAATGGATCAACTTCGTCATCAAAGAGAACCATGTTGATTGTGTTCTTGCATTGGGCGACATATCAAACTTCGGCCCCGATGACGTTGCGGCGAACATCCTTGATTCAATTGACTCCGATGTATATGCAATACCGGGAAACTGCGATCCGCATTCCATTCCTGCAGTCATTGCAAAACATGGAACGGACATGCATGGAAAATCCACCGAGATCGACGGAATCTATGTCGCAGGATTGGGTGGATCAAATCCAACAATATTCGACACTCCGTTCGAGCTCAGTGAGGATGATATATACAATAAATTAAAGGGGATATCGAAAAAAGGCATGATCCTGATGGTTCATGCACCTCCTTATGGAATAAACGATACGATTCCATCGGGACTGCACGTCGGTAGCACATCGATTATGAAAATTGTGCGTGAATTCAAACCGCTGCTCGTTCTGAGCGGACATATTCATGAAGCGATCGGCTGTGTCAAAGAGGACGGCATCACATTTGTCAATCCCGGGCCTGCGAAAGACGGGTACTCTGCAATCGTAGATATTGAAAATGATACGGTTTCGGTGAAAATGCTATCTCCTTTAGACTAATACATATAAAGAGAAAGACAAAATTTATAAAGGGAACTTGGTTAAAGGGGTTTGATTAAAATGGCACTTTGGCAGGGTACATCAAGGAGAAAACCCACGGGCGGAAGACTCGTCCGCAACAAGGGTAAGAGAAGATTCGAGATCGGAACCGAGAAACAGTTCACAAAAATCGGTTCACAGACAATAAAGCACTACCGCACATTCGGCGGCAACCAGAAGCCGAGAATGCTCGCAGCTGAGTACGCAAACGTCGTAGTAGATCAGAAAAAGAACATAGTCCAGAAGACAAAAATCATAACTGTCCAGACCAACCCCGCCGACCCCAACTATGTTCAGCGTAACCTGATCAATAAGGGTGCCACGATAAAGACCGAGCTTGGTAACGCAATCGTTACGTCAAGGCCGGGACAGGACGGCGCTGTAAACGCAGTCCTTATCAAATAAACTTAAAACCCCTTCTTCTATTCTTATTCTCATGGCATACGACGAGGACAACGCCATTTACATGTGGCCCGAATATTTTGATTCCGCACTCACACGTTCGGAAGGCAGACGTGTTCCCAAGTCGTTGTCAGTCAAAAACCCCAGTCTGGACATCATTGCAAAAGGTGCGATGATACTAGATCTGGAATACGAGATCATCGAGGACAAGTCTTATCCAGGCAACTGGGCGGCCAAACGCGGATGCGTGCGTATCGAAAAGGGCAAACTCAAGAAGACTGAGCTTCTCGCAGAGATCGGAAAATGTCTCATCAATAACCAGTGATTTATAATCTTCAACTGCGATTGTGGTAATATGAAGCTCTTGGACTCGAAAATACTCGATATCAATTCTGCTGCATACGGCGTATCCGTCGATGAACTGATGGACAATGCCGGAAAAGCGCTTGCCGATGTCGTGACAGATCTGTTCAAAGGCAAGAGGATCCTGATAGTCTGCGGAAACGGGAACAACGGCGGTGACGGCCTTTCGGCAGCATATCACCTGGATGGAGAAGACGTCACAGTCGCATTGGTCAATTCGGTAAAGGAGATAAAAACGGATGAAAGCCGTAAACGTCTGACAATGCTGAAAAACAAACCCGTTTCCATTAAAGATGTTGTCATTTCCGATTACGATGTTGTCGTGGACTGTATTCTCGGAGCGGGTTTCAGAGGCGAACTGAGAGAAGATATCAAAAACGCCATCATTTCTTTACAGAACGCAAAGAGCATCATATCCGCGGACGTACCCAGCGGATTCGGTGCGACCATTGCCGTCAAACCAAAGATCACGGTCACATTCCATGACATCAAAGATGGAATGAACGAGAACAACAGCGGAACGATAATCATCGCGGACATCGGCGTTCCCGAAGATGCCGTATCATTCATCGGCCCGGGAGATATGCTCCGCTACCCCATACCCGACAAGGACAGTCACAAAGGACAGAACGGACGTCTTCTGATTATAGGTGGCGGACCGTACATTGGCGCCCCGGCACTTGCCGCACTTGCAGCACAGAGAGTTGGCGCAGATCTGGTGAAGATCGCAACACCTAAAGCGAGTTACATGCAGATCTCGTCCATGTCGCCGACATACATGATGGTAGAGTTGTCAAAAAACATCCTGGTCATGGACGATGTTCTTCCGTTGCTCGGACTTGCAGAAAAATACAATGCCGTTCTAATTGGCCCGGGACTCGGACTGGAGAAGAAGACCAAGGAGGCCGTGGCGGCGTTCCTTAAAGACTGTAAAACTCCAGTAGTCATTGATGCCGATGCGATTGATCCGGCTTCATCTTCCACACCTTTCTACAAGACGCCGATCGTGTACACCCCACATCACAGGGAGCTCGAGATCATGATAGGTCACACCGAGACCGAAAGTGCTGAGGAAATATGCCTGAAGAGGCCCAACACCGTAATAGTGGCGAAGGGGAGGATTGACGTCATCACCGACGGAAAAAAGGTAAAGAACAACGGTACAGGATGTGCCGCCATGACCGTTGGTGGAACGGGCGACGTATTTGCTGGCACTGTTGCCGGACTTGTCTCGAAAGGCATGAACACATTCGATGCAGCAAGCCTTGGAGCATTCATCTGCGGTAAGGCCGGTGAGCTCGCCTTTGAAGAATTCTCATACGGAATGATCGCCACGGACGTCATCGAAAAAATCCCCAAGGTTTTGAAGGAGTACCTCGGATAATGGATATCCAACCTATTTACGGCATACCTGCCCTCGGGGCGGACAACATTGCTGTCATTACGGATTTACACATAGGCCTCGAAACACATCTTACCTCCAAGGGATTTCATATTGAAACAAGAACGGAGAATATGTTCGATACCATCATGGAATTGGACGATAACATCTCGAGACTCGTTGTTCTCGGCGACGTGAAGGATTCCGTACCGGGATCCAACAGACAAGAATATCGCGAAATACCGGAATTCTTTGAACGCCTTTTACAACGGTTTGATATCGTCGATGTTGTCAGGGGCAATCATGACACCAACATAGAGGAGTTTCTTCCGTCACGTGTCCGTATAGCACCTGCGTCAGGCCTCCTGATCGACGATGTTGGTTTCATACACGGCCACACGTGGCCTTCCGATAAGGTCATGCGCTGTGACACACTTGTGACGGGTCACAATCATCCCACGGTGATGTTCATGGACGGCATCGGACGTACGTTCACAGAACCGTGTTGGGTACGCGGACCGTTTGTCGGGGAAAGCGCGAAGTATCCGGTACTGCCGAAGCATTTCATCATAGTGCCAGCATTCAACAGGATGCTTGGCGGATCGCCGGTCAACATCGATGGAGGAAACCTTCTCGGGCCGCTTATGAACTCTGGTCTGACCGACCTTGAAAATGCGAAGATACACCTTCTCGACGGTATCGATTTAGGTACGGTATCATCGCTCAAGGTTGTAGAAAATAAAAGGAAAAGAAAAGTGTTTTAGAGGGGCTTTCGCCCTGTTTATTTCCTTGACACTACGTCGTAGACGCTGCCATCAACGTTCCTTACGGTAACGGTGAGGGGCATCTGTCCGGGCAGGCTGTGTGTTGCACAGGAGTTGCACGGGTCGTATGCACGGAAGGCCATCTCGACCATGTTCAGGAGACCTGGTGAGATCTCGCCGTTCTTGATCAGGGCTTTTGCGACCTTTGCGACTGACATGTTCATCGGACCATTGTTGTTGGTTGTTCCGACGACCAGGTTGCATGCTGTGACGATACCGTTCTCGTCGCAGGTGTAGTCGTGTGTGAGCGTTCCTCTCGGTGCTTCCACACAACCGACTCCGCGTCCGCCCGGCGTCAGGTCTTTCTGCTTTATGTCGCTGTTCGTGAGGTCCTTGTCCTGTGCGATCTCGAGACAGTGCTCTGCTGCATAGATCATTTCGATGATCCTTGCCCAGTGCGTTGCGAGTGTGTGGTGGATCGGTCCGGTCACGCCGAGTGACTTGAACGTTTCCCTGTACTCCTCGAATGCCGCCTGTGCGATAGGCGTCGAAATGGAGTCACAAGCGTTGAGCCTGCTGAGCGGCGTTGCACGGTATATACCGCTGTCCGGTCCGTCAACGAGTCCTTTGTAGCCAAGTTTCTTCAAGTATGGGAACTTCTCGTATGACCACGGTTCGACTGCCTCAGCGATGTTGTCCAGGTAGTCGAATGCCGCGTATTTCGCGAATTCTCCGCCCTTCTGGTCAACCACTCTGATCGGTCCGTCGTGGAACTCGAGCTGGTTCTTGCCCTTCTTGTCGCTTACCATTCCCATGTAGTATGTTTCATGGTAGTACAGGTCAGGATTCTTGATTATATCCATGTAGTCGTTGTTCGCAAGAACAACGTCCTTCAGGACCTGCAGTGAGGTCTTCGAGAAGTCTACAAGGTTCTCAGCCATTGAGATGATGTCCTTCTGCTGCTCTTTGTTGATTGCAGTCGTTACACCGCCGGGCACACCCATTACTGGGTGCGTCGCTTTACCGCCGATCATTGCCTGGATCTTCTGAGCCTGGGACCTTGCTTTGAGGACCGCTGCTCCGAGTTCCAATCCAACTGCGCCGACGACACCGAGGACGTTCCTCGTTGCTGCCGGTGATGCCGGACCGAGAACGAAGTCGGGTGCTGCCAGTGCGTAGAAGTGTGCAATGTGGCTGTGGACGAAGTGTGCTGCGTAGAACAAGTCACGAAGACGGAATGCCGTCTCCGTCGGCTTTGTGCTGTAACAGCCGTCGATCGCCTTCGTGGATGCCAGGTGGTGTGCACCCGGACAGACTCCACAGAGCCTTGCGGTTATCTGGTTGAGTTCTGTGACCTTACGGCCGATGCAGAACCTCTCGAATCCTCTGAGCTCGGGAACCTGCCAGTATACGTTCTCAACGTTACCGGATTTGTCGAGGAAGATCTCGATCTTTCCGTGTCCCTCGAGGCGGGTTATGGGATCCACTGTTATCTTTTTGGATGTAGTCTTTGTTTTCTCATCCCATATCACAGGTGCTGCCATTTTACTTACCTCCCTTTTCCTGAACTGATTTCTTAATCAGTGATTTCGCCATCGTGAAGTGATAGAAGTATCCCAACGGATCCTTGACAGATCTCATGATCTCTATCGCACGGTCTTCGTTCATCGTCGGGTCCTCGTCTATAACGGGGAATAACGATGCGACTGCAGTGAACATACTTGCTCCCTGCTCCTCTACGATGGACGTCGGTCCGTAGCATCCACGGCATGGTTGTCCCACGCGTGTACACTTTGCACCGCATCCTCCGACCGTTGCCGGTCCGAGGCAGAGAATTCCCTGGTCCATCAGGCACAGGTCGGGTATTACGTCAACCTCATGCGGCTCGAGGATCTTGGTGATTCTCCTGTTCTCCTTCTTCCTGGGGCATTCATCACAGAGTGTCTTGTCGGTTACACCGATGTAAGCTCCCTTTGGCGGGAGTGCGTCACCGTTGTAAACGTGGCCGATCAGTGCACCCAACAGTGCCGTGATGGTCTCCTGTGTGGGCGGGCATCCCGGAACGTAGTAATCAACGTCGATGACCTGATCCAGTGATTTCACCGTGTCGTACATGACCGGCAGCGTGATCTCACCTGAGGGTGACATCCACGAGTTCTGCGGAACGACGGGTTTCTTCTGTTTGTCCTGGAAGTCCTTCATTGACGTGCATTTCGTGTACACGTAGTCGATGATCTCATCTTTACCGCTGACGAGGTTTGCCAGTGCAGGGGTTCCACCGAATGATGCGCATGTTCCGTATGCTACTACAAGAACGGATTTCTGCCTGAGCAGTTTTACCATGTGCTCGTTCTCAGTGTTCCTTACTGCACCGTTTATCAACGATACTGTGATGGATTTGTCGTCCATCTGTGCGATGTCATGTTCCTTTCCGTCAGCTGCGATGGGCCACATAACGATGTTGACCATGTCGCCGACCGTCAGGATACGCTCGTCGATATCGAGTATCGACACATCGCATCCACCGCATCCGGCAGCCCAGTAGATTGCAAGGTTGATCTTGCCGCCCTTGGGTGCTCCGGGGAGCAACGGGATTGCGTCAGGAAGTTTTGACGGACCTGCTTCTGCCTTCCTTCCTTCCGGAACAGGTGCTGCGGGTGCGTTGCTCGGCGAGACCGGTGCGCACTTTTCGCAGTTGCACTCTTTCGCTTTCGCCTTCTCTTCCTTTATCTTTGCCTTCTCTTCCTTTGATTTAAAGAGCGCCATTTACTGTGCCTCCTTTACGAGCGGGGTCGGACCAAGTTCTTTGATTGTGGTCACGAAATCGACGATCGTCTTCTGGAACTTCTCTCCCTCTGATGCGGAAACCCATTCGAGTTTCAGCCTGCGGGGGTCGAATCCGTACTGTTCGAGAACCATCCTCAAGAGGGCGATTCTCCTTCTTGCCCTGTAGTTTCCGCCGATGTAGTGGCAGTCTGCGGGGTGGCATCCGAGGATGACAACACCGTCTGCACCTTTGGCGAATGCTCTAAGGACATGTTCCGGATCGACACGTGCTGAGCACATCGTCCTTATGATACGGAACTCGGTCGGCATCTGAAGCCTTGCGACTCCTGCGCCGTCCGCTCCTGCGTATGAACACCAGTTGCAGCAGAACGCAACGATCTTGGGTGTGAATTCAGCCATTTTACTGACCTCCTATGATACCGTCAAGGAATGCGTCTATCTCTGCTTCGATCTGGACGTTCTTGAATCCTTTCTGCTCCATTGCTCCGGACGGACATGCTGCCACACAGCAACCGCATCCCTTGCAGAGACCGGGGTTGACGTATGATTTCAAGAATCCTTCCGCGTTTGTCTGAAGCTCTATTGCATTGTACTCACAGCATCCGACACAAACACCGCATCCATCGCAGTATCTCTCGTTCACTGACGCGACGATACCTTCTGAGATGAGGTTGTTCTTGGATATGATGGTCAATGCCCTTGCCGCTGCACCGGATGCCTGTGCGATGCACTCATCCATGTGTTTCGGCCAGTGTGCGAGACCTGCTACGAATACTCCCTCTGTTGCAAAGTCGACCGGGCGGAGTTTCTGGTGAGCCTCGAAGTAGAATCCGTCTTTGCTGATCGGGATCTTGAGCATCTTGGCGATCTCTTCTTTCTCCTCTCTGTCAGGTGTGATACCTGCTGCCAGTACGACTGCGTCGACCGGTATTGCGACTTCCTGTTGGAGTGTTACGTCGAATGCTTTTACACATTTTCCGTCGTAAGCCGGCATCGGGTCCGTCTCGTTGTATTTCACAAAGTTGACGCCGAGCTGTGATGCCTCGTGGTAGAGTGCCTCACGGAATCCGTATGTCCTGATGTCCTTGTGGAAGACGGTCACATTAGCAGACGAATCTGCTTTCTTGATCGCGATCGCGTTCCTCAGGGATGCTGTGCAGCAAACCCTTGAGCAGTATTTCACTTCGGAGTTCCTTGAACCGACGCACTGTATGAATGCCACGTTCTTCGCGGTGCATTTTCCTGCCTTTATGGCGTTCTCTGCTTCCACGTTCGTCATGACCTTCGCGTCTGAGCCGTATCCGTACTCTTTCGGTTTGTACTGTGACGCACCGATTGCAAGTATGACCGCACCGATCGGGAACTCTCCGCCCTTTGCGAGCTGGAGTTTGAAGTTACCGACGAATCCCGGTATATCCTTCACTTCCGAGTTCTTGTGAACGGTGATCAGCTTGTTGCTCTCGATCTTCTTGATCAGGTCGCTGATGTAGACTGACGTTTGAACGCCGTCTTCGACGTGCTGGAAGTTGAGTGCGTTTCCACCGAGCCTGTCCGTCCTCTCGACGAGGTGAACAGGGAATCCCTGTTTTGCGATGTCGAGTGCGGCAGTCATTCCGGTGATACCTCCGCCGATAACGGCGGCAGCGTTGGTCACCGGTATCTTTGAGCCCTCGAGGGGCTCGAGCAGAGCTACTTTAGCGATAGCCATTCTCAGAAGGTCCTTTGCTTTCTCTGTTGCCTTTTCGGGCTCGTGCATGTGGATCCATGAGCACTGGTCACGGATGTTGGCCATGTTGAACAGGTACTGGTTCAATCCGCCGTCCCTGCATGCAGTTCTGAACAGAGGCTCGTGTGTCCTCGGGGTGCATGATGCAACGACGACACGGTTGAGGTCCTTCTCTCCAATTGTCTTACTGATATCCTCAAGGCAGTCCTGTGCGCACGCGTACATTGACTTTGTCGAGTGCACGACGCCAGGCATACCCTCTGCGTATTTTGCAACAGTGTCCACATCAACTGTGGAACCGATGTTGCTTCCGCATGAGCAGACCCATACACCGATACGGGGTGCGATACCTGCGACTTCCTTCTCTTTCGGGAAAACCTTCGGTTTTGCCGGTACGAAGTTCACGTCGACTATGTATGCGCCTGCCTTACCAGCTGCACCTGATGCCTCTGCGACTGACGTCGGGATGTCCTTCGGTGATGCGAATGCACCAGTTACGAACACACCGGGCCTGCTTGTCTGCAACGGCTCGAAGACTGTGGTTGCACAGAAACCGTACTCGTTGAGTTCGATTCCCAGAACCTTTGCGAAGTCTTCTGCTCCGTCGGGCGGGTTGAGACCGATCGAGAGAACAACGAGGTCGTATTTCTTGACCTGCGGTTCGCCCTTCATGTCTGTGTAGTATACAATGAGCTCTTTCGTCTCAGGGTCTTCCTCGATGTTGGATACACGGGCGGATCTGTGCATTACGATTCCGTACTCGTCCTGAGCTCTGTGAATGTATGCTTCGAATTCCTTTCCGTATGAACGGATGTCCATGAAGAATATGTCTTCATCGACCTTCGCGTGTTCCTTTGTAATCATTGCCTGTTTCGTTGCGTACATGCAGCACACTGACGAACAGTATTTCTTCCATCCCTTTTTCTCGGACCTTGAACCGCAGCACTGTATGTATGCTATCTTCTTCGGTTCTCTGTGGTCGTCGGAGCGGGTGACGATGTGTCCGCGGTCCGGACCGGATGCGCACATCATTCTCTCGTACTCCATTGCGGTGACGACGTTCGCGTAGCGTCCGTAGCCGTATTCCGTGGAGATCTTCGCGTCCCAGGTCTGGAAACCTGTTGCGCATATGATTGATCCTACTTCGAGAACTTCTTCTACGTCTTTGTCGTCGTAGTGGATAGCTCCCTTCTTACACTGCTTTTCGCAGATTCCGCACTTGTCGTTGAGGACTTTCTTACAGAATGCCGGGTCGATAACTGCAACCCTGGGCACTGCCTGTGCGTGCGGTATGTAAATTGCCTTCCTTGTCGTCAGACCATATTCAAATGCGTCTGGAATGTTCTTTGTCGGGCACTTTGCCAGACAGTCGCCGCATCCCGTACACTCGTCGGGGTTGACGTACCTTGCGCGTTTGTTAACGGTTACCTTGAAGTCTCCTGCCTGTCCGTCCACTTTCTTAACATCCGTGTACGTTAACACGGTGATGTTGGGGTGTCCGTTACAGTCAGCCATCTTCGGAGAGAGAATACAAGCGGAACAGTCATTCGTCGGGAATGTCTTGTCGAGACGGCACATTTTGCCTCCGATGGTGGGATCTTTCTCCACCATGTAGACGTGTATGTCCCTGTCTGCAAGGTCCAACGCTGCCTGGATACCTGCGATTCCTCCACCTATTACCAGTGCTGATTTTGTCAAATCTGTTACCTCCGTTATACCAACTGGTGGTTGGAATTGGAACGATATCATTCGTGTGTTCTTTAACCCTTTCTACGAAACGTTTATATCTAAAATGGTAGTTATATAACAGTTCTTTTTTCAAAAAATCTTAAGAACTTTGGAATGACTAAAATTTTCATAGCCAGCATGTTTAGGATTACCTATTTTCAGGCATTACTGTAGAAGGTAATGATACCTCTTTTTCGGTTGTAAAAATCGAGATACTTCGAGAAACCCGAAGTAATTCCTCCGATCATAATTGCACTTTTGGACACATTTATGAAGGTTGAAGTACAATCGGGTATCATGAACGGAGATGAAATTTTAATGCTGGCCATAGTTGTGGTAATTATTTCGTTTATTCCGTTGATTGCTATCGCAGTATCCGTTAGAAAGGGGTCCTCCAAGTGGCAAAAAAAGAGTACTACTAAAAAATTGGATGACGGTCCACCGAAGTGCGACATATGTTTCGACGTTTTGGACGGCCGTACCGCCACCTGCAGATGCGGTAAGATATTCCACGATTCCTGTGCCGCCCCTACGGAATCCTGCCCCTATTGTTCCTCGCCATATTCGGAGTTCTCCATCGACGAACCTTCGGTGAGGTGTCCGAAATGCGGACGTTATCCCTTTTCCTCGCACTGCAGGTGTGGTGCGTTCCTTCCGGACGCGGATCGTTTCATCTGCAAATGTGGCGCCAGAATCTATCTGGATAATCCGAAATGCGGGAAATGCGGTTCGAAATACGTTGTGAACAACGCTAAATAACAGAGATAACGGTGACGTAGCATGGTGGTCAAGGATGTCAGAGGCAGAAGGCGTTACATCGCATTCCACGTCAGCCTCGGTATCGGCAAGACGATTTTGATAAACAGACTACAGACCCAGACGTCCAAAGTTCCATACGTCGTACAATGCGAAAACGGCTTTGCAATATTAAGATGTGAGCCGTCAGAAATGGAGAAAACCATCGAACTTATGGCCTCTCTCGACCCGTCGTGGACGTCAATCCTCACTTCGGGAACGCTGAAAACACTCAGAGACAGGATCCCTGGACTCGCCACTCCTAAGAAAAGTCCCATCTAAGGGATTAAATACTCCCTTTTTATAGGGAGGGCTCGGAGAAAGGTGAGAAAATGCAACCAGGACAAATGGCCTATGACAGAGGTATTACGGTCTTCTCCCCCGACGGGAGACTCTTCCAGGTAGAATACGCAAGAGAAGCGGTCAAAAAAGGAACAACGACGATCGGTCTCAAGTACAAGGAAGGGGTCATACTCATAGTCGACAAAAGGGTATCCAGCAGACTTGTCGAACCCAAATCCATTGAGAAGATCTACGACATCGACGAACACATCGGATGCGCAACATCCGGACTCGTCGCTGACGCAAGGATCCTCGTGGACCAGGCAAGAGTGGACGCCCAGAGACACAAGATAACATACGGCGAGAACATCAGCATAGAGGGACTCGTGAAGAAGATCTGCGACTTCAAGCAGAACTACACACAGTACGGCGGCGTACGCCCGTTCGGTACCGCACTGCTCATGGCAGGCGTTGACGACCTCGGCATCCATCTGTTCGAGACCGACCCATCAGGTGCGCTCATCGCTTACAAAGCGGGATGCATCGGTTCAGGTCGCCCGGCAGTGATGGAGATATTCGAGAAGGAATTCCAGGACGGAATGTCCTATGACGATGCAATGAAGCTCGGACTGAAGAGCCTTGCAGCGGCAACGGAAGAGAAACTCGCTGCGACCAACATCGAAATCGGCGTGATCGACAAATCGCGCAAGTTCAAGAGATTGGACGAGAAGGAAATAAGCAAGTTCATCTGAGCTTCAGTGAGAATGTCATGGTAAGTCTTGATAATGCCATTGTGGCCAGATTGGAGACTCACGGGGAAACGTTCGAGATACTTCTCGACCCCTCTGTGATGAATCTGATCAAGGCAGGGAAAGAGGTCAATCTAATCGACTATATGGCGGTAGAGGACATCTTCAAGAACGCAAGCAAAGGCACAAGACCCGCCGAAGACAAACTCATGGAGGCTTTCGGAACAGAGGATGTTTCGATAATTGCCCAGAAGATCATCGAAAAGGGTGAAGTTCAGGTAACATCGGAACAGCGCAGGGAGATGCTCGAGGCGAAAAAGAACAAGATCATCTCCTACATCGCCAGGAATGCCATAAACCCACAGACAAAGACGCCACACCCGGCAACAAGGATCGAACTTGCGCTGGAAGAGGCGAAGTTCCATGTGGATCCTTTCAAATCCGTGGATTCGCAGGTCAATGCCGCTATGGCATTACTGCGTCCGCTCATTCCCATAAAATTCGAGAAGAGCAGGGTCGCCGTGAAGATGAAGGGCGACGATTACGGAAAATGCTATGATGACCTCATAGGATTCGGTGTCGTGGAAAAGGAGGAATGGCAGGCCGATGGTTCATGGATCGGTATCATCGAAATACCGGCTGGGATCATCGACGAACTGACGACAAAACTGAACAACCGCACCAAAGGCGGCGTATCAGTCAAATTAATTTAACATTCGAGAAGTGATAAAATGGAAAACAAGAAAAAGGCTGCACGTGAAGTCGTCACCCCAGGAGACCTGCTGGATGAAGGCAGGGACCTGAGGTCGGGATACGGAACGTACAGCGAAGACGGAAAGATCTACGCGGCCGTTCTGGGTGTGAAGAATATGTACCAGAACACCGTCAATGTCATCCCGCTCGGCGGACGCTATATGCCGGCGCAGGGAGACACCGTGATCGGGATCATTATAGACATAGGACCTTCGAACTGGATGGTTGACATCAACTCTCCGTACCCGGCGCCGCTGCACGTCAACGAAGTGCCGTGGAAAGTGGAATTCGGAGACACATCCAGATATCTCAATTTAGGATATGTGGTTATGCTGAAGATCCTCATGGTCGACGAAAGCAGGAAGATACAGGTTACAATGAACGACTCCGGTCTGAGAAGGATCGAGGGTGGACAGCTTGTGGAGATCGCATATTCGAAAGTGTCCAGAGTAATAGGCAAGAGCGGTTCGATGATCCAGATGATCAAGAACATGACCGACTGCCGCATATTCGTTGGACAGAACGGAAGAATATGGGTGGATGGCGACGAAGACCGTGCAACGGTAGCCGCAGAAGCCATAAAGATGATCGAAGCGGAAGCGCAGTCATCAAACCTTACAGAGAGAGTGAAGGAATTCATTGAGAAAAGAATCCCCCAGGAGGAATAATCCATGAGCGGACAATCAGATTTAGAATTAGTCAACAAAGATGGTATAAGACTCGACGGCAGGACCGTCGGTGAACTCAGGCCCGTGAAGATTGAAGCAGGTGTCCTGAAAAATGCAGACGGTTCTGCATATTTGGAAGTTGGAAAGAACAAGGTCATGGCTGCGGTCTACGGACCAAGGGAATGCCACCCGAGGCACCTCCAGAACCCGACGAAAGCGATCATTCAGGTGAAATACAACATGATGGCGTTCTCGGTCGGCGACAGGAAGAGGCCGGGGCCGGACAGACGTTCAGTCGAGATATCAAAGATCATTGCAGAAGCATTGGAAGCAGTTGTTCTTACAGAACTCTACCCCAGGGCATCAATTGACGTGTACATCGAGATCATGGAAGCAAACGCAGGTACGAGATGTGCTGGACTTACAGCAGCATCTGTAGCACTCGCGGACGCTGGAATCCCGATGAGGGACATTGTACCCGCTGTAGCAGTAGGAAAAGCTGACGGCCATGTTTTGCTCGACCTGCAGAAGGAAGAGGACAACTTCGGTCAGGCTGACTTACCGATAGCGATCATTCCGAAGACAGATGAGATCGTTCTCATGCAGATGGATGGTCACATGACCCGCGAAGAGATTGACAAAGGTGTGAAAATGGCTGTTGCCGCATGCCACGAGTTATACAAAGTGCAGAAGGATGCACTCAAGAGACGCTACTCCGTAGACGCAGGAGGTATCCAGGATGAGTAGAGCTATCATTTCAGAAATCAAAAAGACCCAGGTCTTCGAACTCCTCAAAGAGGGAAAGAGGACGGACGGACGCGGATTGACCGATGTCAGAGAGATATCGGTCGCAACGGGCGTCATCGGCTCTGCTGACGGATCCGCAAGGGTCAAATTCGGCGACAATGAAGTTATCGTCGGAGTGAAGATCGTTCCGGGGACTCCGTACGCGGATGCACCTGGCAAAGGAACCATCACGACCGGCGCAGAATTCATACCGATGGCACACCCGATGTTTGAATCAGGACCGCCCAGCGAAGAAGCGATCGAGCTTGCACGTGTCGTTGACCGTGGAATCCGTGAATCGGGAATGGTTGATGTCGAGAAATTATGCATCGTTCACGGCGAATCCATCTGGATGGTCTACATCGACATATACTCACTGAACTTCGACGGCAACATGTTTGACGCAGCCAGCCTTGCGGCGGTTGCTGCCTTAAAGACCGCGATTGTACCGGCTGAACAGTACGGAAAGGGAGAAAACCACCCTCTTGACGTTACATGCACGCCTATATCTGTCACGGCCGCGAAAATAGGAAACCATTTAATACTTGACCCAAATTTCGACGAGGAGCAGATTTCCTCCGCGCGTCTGACGGTAACGACGGACAACGACGGCAACTTCCGCGCAATGCAGAAGGGTGGCGATGGGTCGATAACGCTTGACGAATTGACCCAATGCTTCGACAACGCCGTTGCTAAGGGCAAAGAAATCAGAAAGATCATCGGGTGAGAACAATGACCAAAAGAACAGCAAAAGCCGGAAGCTCCGGAAGATTCGGTGCAAGATACGGTGTCGTCATTCGTAACAGGGTGAAGAACATCGAGAAAGTCCAGAAGGCAACACATGATTGCCCCGTCTGTCACCACGTCTCTGTAAGGCGCGAGTCTTCAGGCATATGGTACTGCAGACACTGCGGAGTCAAATTCGCAGCAGCTGCATACACGCCGAAAGTGAAGAAAGAGATATCTCAGGTACCTGAGTAAACGAGAAGGTGAATTGAGTGTACAAATGTGGCAAATGCAATGAACCGATAAGGAATGTGAACGCGCTGGGACTCCAGTGCGAGAAATGCGGATCCAAGATCTTCTACAAAGAACGTCCGAACGTCAAGAAGGTCCTCAAGTCCGACTGATCATGCATTCCGCGACGTTAACGCTGAACAACGCAGAGACGGTCATGGATTCGCTTTCCCCCGAATCCCAACGCGCACTTCCGAGAACGGAAGTGAACGTGACGGAGAAGGGCGGAATAGTAACCGTGAAGGTCAAAGCGGCCGATATCTCGGCAATGCGTGCGGCGCTCAATTCATATCTCGGCTTTATCAAGATAACAGAGGATATAGGTAACATAACAAGGTGATCAAATGAACAACCTCAGCCCACAGTTACAGAATCAGGTCATGCAGTTCCAACAGCTCCAGCAGCAGCTTCAGACCGTCAGCGGTCAGAAGATGCAGATGGACGCCCAGAAGAAGGAAATGGAGAGGACCGTCGAAGAACTGGACAAAGCAAAGTCTGATGTATTCAGAAGCGTCGGTTCACTGCTTATCAAAGTAGACGATAAAGACGCACTGAAGACGGAACTCGTCGATGCAATGGAGACACTGGACATCCGCATTAAAGCGCTGGACCGTCAGGAAAAGGGACTTCGTGAGAAGTACCAGACTCTCCAAGAGACCATAAACAAAGCAATGGGTCAGCAGTGACCCCTCTTTAACATTTTTACTTTTAATTTTCATTATTTCATTTCGCCTGAGCAAAGCTTTGGCTTTTTTAAATCCTAAAACGATATACCTGTGATAAGGAGAATGGAAATGGACGCACTAGTCGTAAAGGACCTCTGCAAGAAATACGGCGACTATGAAGCTGTGAAAAGCGTCAGCTTCACAGTCAAGGATGGGGAAATCTTTGGATTACTCGGGCCGAACGGAGCAGGAAAGACAACGACACTGAGAATGATATCAACGCTTTTACGGATATCATCGGGAAGTGTCTCGGTCTATGGGAATGATGTGGAAACACAGTCGAACGAAGTTAGAAAGATAATCAGCTACCTGCCAGAGGACGCAGGAGCATACAAGGACCTCACCGGACGCAGATATCTACAGTTCATATCGGAGTTCTTCGCAGAGGGCGAGGAACGCGAGGCAATGGTACAACGTGGTATCGAACTCTCCAATCTCGGAGAGAGGATCGATTCCAAGGTTGATTCGTACAGTAAGGGAATGATGAGACGCCTTCTTATTGCGAGAGCAATAATGCCGAACCCGAAATTTGCAATTCTTGATGAGATAACATCAGGATTGGATGTGGTGAACGCATTCGAAATAAGGGAGATTATCAGAGGCCTGGCGAAGAGCGGCGTTTCAATAATCATATCATCGCACAACATGTTCGAAGTGGATATGCTGTGTGACCGCATCGCGATGATAAACAAAGGACAACTCATACTCGAGGGAACGCCGACGGAACTCAAAGAAAGATTCGGCGTCCAGACCGTCGAGGAAGTGTTTGTGAAGGCGGTGAAAGGATGAGTCATCTCGCAAGTCTCGTGAAGAAGGAGCTCAGGGAACTCATCACTCCGGGAACGATTATTCCAATGTTGGTGATGGTCATCATATTCGCATCCCTCGGACCGATAATGAACGCACAGCCCGGACAGTCCACGGCAGTGCCGTACATAGGCGTCATGGACCGCGATGGCACTTCTGATTCTGCAGATGCCCTCGCGCTGATCGAACAATGTTACACCGTTGACTTCGGAGTGAACTATGCCGATTTCATCACAGATGCCGGTGCCGCAGTACCGAATGATGAAATACGTAACGTAATGGAAGAAAAAGGACTTTCCGTGCTATTGGTCATCGAAAACGGTTATTCCGACAAACTGGCCGCGCGGGATATTAATGATAAACCAACAATTACCACATTCTGGTATCAGAGCGGTTCCTCAAGCCTGACAAGTATGCCTGAGGGCGCTGTCAACTACATACTATGGTACGTAAACGCTGAGACCTCAAAAACTCTCATCGGCATGGGCGGTGCATCTGAATTCGTTAGATCTCCCATCTCATACGGTGACACCAGCAACAATTATGTCATAATAAGCACAGGCGGAATGGGCGAAGGTACACCGAGTCTCGTGAGCAGTGCGATGATGTCGCAGAACATGTTCGTCTCGATGATCATGATGCTCGTCATAATCATGATCGGCAGTATCCTGATATCCTCAATGGGAAGTGAGAAGGAGAACAAAACTCTGGAAACGTTGCTTACGTTGCCTGTCAGCCGTACAGTCATCGTCGGCGGTAAGCTGATCGGTTCCGCAATTGTCGGATTGATCTTCGGAGCTTTCTATCTTGTAGGTATGTACTTCTCCATGAGTCAATCGCTCGCGGGAGCGAACAGTGGCGTAGACCTAAATGAACTCGGACTGTCTCTGACAATGATGGATTGGGCCATTATCGGTGTGTTCCTGTTCATGGCGATAATGTGTGCGCTGGGTCTGTGTATGATCCTTGGTGCGTTTGCTAAAAACTACAAGGCTGCGCAGACATTGATCATGCCTGTTTCCGTATTGGCAATGATCCCGATGTTCATCTCGATCTACGGAAGTTTGGACACATTACCGCCGGTACTTCAGGCGGTCATGTTCGCAATACCGTTCGCTCACCCAACCACGGTGATACAGGATCTGATGTTCGGAAACGATATGATCGTCCTTGCCGGTTTCATCTATCTGCTGGCATTCATACTCGTGACGATGTACATCACGGTGAAGCTGTACAAATCAGACATACTTCTGACTGGATTCATCAAGAAAAAGAGAAAGAGTTCTTTCCTGAGTTCGAAAAAGCTGGAGATCGAAGAATAAACCCCTTATCCAAACTTTCTTTTTCATCCTTCTATTTCTTTGTAATTGCCTAAGAAAGAGAACCCCGGAAGTTCCTGTTGCAACATTCCGATGAGGTCTTTCGTACGCACATCGTGTATATTTCCCGTAAAGTCGAGATAGAAGCTGTAATCGAACTTGCTTCCAGGGATCGGACGTGATTCTATCTTCGTCAAGTTCAACCCATTAACTGCGAACATCTCCAATATACTGTACAATGAACCGGATTTGTGTGGTAGCGAGAAACACAGACCGATCTTGTTCGCATCCTCCGGAAGGATCGGACGCTTGGAAAGTATCACGAAGCGGGTCATATTGTAAACCATGTCCTGAATGTCCCTTCCGATAATCTTGAGACCGTATTCCTTTGCTGCTTCTTCTGAACATATGGCCGCTATACCTTCTTCCGAACTCTGCGAAACGTACTTTGCAGCTTCGGCGGTGTTTGAGAACTCCTCCTTCTCAAGTCCGTTTTTGTAAATGTATGATGAACACTGTGCCAGCGCCTGCGGATGAGATATCACTTTCGTTATCTTTCCATGGCCTTTCGCCACGAGGCAGTGTGATATTTTCATGGATACGACACCGATGATATAGAGCCTGTATTTCAGAATGAGCGAATATACGTCATGAACTGAACCCGCAGATGAGTTCTCCACCGGAAGGACTCCGAATTCAGCCTCGCCTTTGTCCACAGCTTCGAACACATCTCTCCAGGTCGGTCTGAATCTAACGATATCGACATTTTCACTGCCGATCTCCTTCAGGAATCTTAACGCAGCTTTGTGTGAATACGCGCCTTCCGCACCCTGGCAGAATATCCTTCCGTCCGAACGGATATTCCTTTCAGCGGTCTTCTCCAACGTTTCGATCTCGTTTCCGCCTTTGATCATCTGATATTGGCGCGCACGGCTTAACGACATCATCGATGCATACAGAATCGTCGCGGAATCGCCGTACTCGCCGGCCCTTTCTCTGACCTTCTCCAGAACCTTCTTTTCACGTTCTTTGTCGAGAACCTGCATTCCTTCGGCGATCTTTATCCGGGCGACGTTCTCGGAACACTTCATCCTTTCAATAAAAAGTGGAATCAGTTCAGAATCTATTCTGTCGATTTCCTCGCGTATTTTCAGAAGCTCGGGGTTCGCCTTCATCTTTGAGACCATGTGTTTATCAACCGCATTATCTATATTCGTTACGCATTAACGCTTCATAGCGAATGGAAAAGGTACAAATAGTAAGTGTGCATGACAAGTGTTAGCACGCAACACGGAGGTGCTTTGAATGTACGGAAAAAAGATCCGAATGGAAAGGATAATCGACAGGAAGACAGGCAACACGGTCATCGTACCGATGGACCACGGCATATCGATCGGCCCGATCTCTGGACTGACAGATATGAAGTCAACGGTTGAAAGCATATCAACCGGTGGCGCAACTGCGGTTCTCATGCAGAAGGGCCTCGTTCCGTATGGTCACCGTGTCAGCGGTAATGATGTCGGATTAATCCTTCATCTTTCAGCATCGACCAACATTGGAAATACCTCAGACAGTAAGGTTCTCGTGGGAACAGTCGAGGAAGCGATAAAACTCGGAGCGGACGCGGTCTCCGTACACCTTAATCTAGGTGCGGAAACAGAACCGTCCATGCTCTCAGACATCGGCGAGGTTTCAAGAAAATGCTCCGAATGGGGAATGCCGTTACTGGTGATGTCCTACCCACGTGGGCCTGATGTGAAAAACCCGTACGATCCGGAACTCGTAGCTCACGCAGCACGTGTGGCAACGGAACTCGGAGCGGATATTATCAAGGTCAGCTACACCGGAGACATCGATTCATTCAGAACGGTCGTCAAAGGAGCATTGGCACCCGTGCTTATCGCAGGGGGGCCGAAGATGGAGTCCGATATGGATATACTGAACATGGTGAAGGATTCCTTGGAAGCAGGTGGAAAGGGTGTGTCCATCGGACGCAACGTATTCCAGCACAGGAATGTACTCGGCATGACACAGGCCATCTCAGGAATCGTTCTGAAGGGAATGAGTGTCAAGGAAGCTGCGAAATTGTTAAAGTGATCCACATGAAGAAAATATGGCTGAGGGCGGACGTGCCTGAGAAGAAAGAAGACAGGAAACGTATGCTCATTGATGGCCTCGAAGCTGGAATTACAGAAGTCATCGTCAGAAAAGGTGACGAGGACTTTTCAACAATAGCCAAAGTGGACCTGGTCATCAGGAACGAAAAAGAATTGACATGGAATGGTAAGAAAGGTACGTTGATGAATATCGACGACCCCGATGACCAGGATGCCGTAATGAAAATGAAGAACATTGACTTCATCGTCGTCTCAGCGTCGGGATGGAAGGTAATTCCACTGGAGAACCTGATAGCCAAATTCCATAAATCCGGAATAGAGGTGTTGGCGGTAGCATCCACGAGGGATGATGCAAAACTGTTCATGGAAACACTAGAGGGGGGAACGGACGGCATCGTCATTGATGTGAAGAAGCCGTCAATGATCTCCGAGTTCGCAGAACTGACAAAGACAATTCCGTCAGTCGATCTGACAGAATTGAAAGTAACAAAGATCAAGAACGTGGAGATGGGCGACCGTGTCTGCATCGATACATGTTCGACAATGGTACCCGGAGAAGGTATGCTGATCGGTTCGCAATCATCGGCATTATTCCTGATCCAATCGGAGAGCGAAGAGAACGGATACGTCGCCGCGAGACCTTTCAGGGTCAACGCCGGAGCGGTGCATGCGTACATCATGATGCCCGACGGTTCAACGAAATACCTATCGGAACTAAAGAGCGGCGATCCTGTTCTTTTGGTATCAAGAGATGGAAGTGCCAGAACATCATCCGTTGGAAGATGCAAAGTGGAAAAGAGACCGATGGTCATACTCGAAGCAACCGACGGTTCGACAAAATATTCCACAATATTGCAGAACGCAGAGACCGTCAAGGTCATAACTACGAATGGAGCGATATCCGTATCCGAAATCAAGACCGGAGACAAGATACTGGTGAAGACGGAGAAGGGTGGAAGACACTTCGGAATGGCGATCGAGGAAACAATCAACGAGAAGTGACCATGAGGATCTGTGCATCTTTCGGGGACGGTTGCGATACTGCAGAGCTGGAAAAGGCGGATATGATAGAGATTAGAACAGATCTCGTCTCTATTCCTGAGTCCCTGCCTGACAAGCAGGTACTGCTGACGTTCAAAGACAATTCTGTGAAACTCCCAAAGGGATTCCGTGGCATTGTGGATAACGGAGAGATTCCGTTCATAAAGGAAGGCGTTGAATCGTTATGTTCATACCACAACTTCCTGGACACGCCTGACGGAAGCAATATCTTCGACACGTTGAATTCATTCGATTCAGATATTGTCAAAGGTGCGTTCACACCCCAGGATCTCAACGATCTGAACACTATCAAAAACGTATCCGCTTCCATGACGAGGCGACACGTGATATTCGGAATGCAGGAACTCGGGAAGATCACCAGGATACGCCAGGACATCCTGGGTAACGAATTCACGTTCGCACATTCCGGCAAACCTACCGCCCCGGGTCAACTGAGCGTTTCCGAAATGCGCAGACTCGACGGATGCATGATCACCGGGATAATCGGTCACCCATTGGACCATACGCTCTCGCCGGCGATGCACAACACCGCATTCTCCAAACTGAAGATCAATGGAATCTATCTGGAATTCGACACGCCGAACCTCGACGGATTCAAAGAGTTCATGATGAACTACGATGTACGTGGTGTGAATGTCACCATTCCATACAAGACCGAGATAATGTCACATCTCGACAAAATATCTCCGGAAGCAGAAAGAATCGGCGCTGTGAATACGGTCATCAACGACTCCGGAACATTGAAGGGGGCAAACACAGACATATTCGGCATCGAACACGCATTCGGTAGAACCACTCTGGAAGAAAAACGCGCACTGGTCCTCGGTTCCGGCGGTGCTGCACGCGCCTGCCTGTTCGTGATGAACAAGATGAAATGCTCAACGACCATCGCATCCAGGAATGACATCGCGGGAAAAGAATTGTCGAAGGACTTCGGTTCCGAAATCGTCAGCCTCGATGATGTCGACATCACGAATTTCGATATCTTGATCAACTGCACACCGGTCGGCATGAAAGGCTTCCCTGCGGGTCCACCCGTGTCCGTTGCGAACCTGAAGAGAGAACATGTTGTGTTCGACATGGTATACGGAACGACCGCACTGACCGAAGCCGCAAAAAAAACAGGTGCAAAGATAATATCGGGGAAAGATATGTTGGCATCACAGGGTGCATGTTCTTTCGAACTGTGGACCGGTGTCAATATCGACACTGATGTAATGCGTAAGGTGATATGATGGGATTCGGCGTTTCACATGGTGCGATCACTGTGATCAATGCAATACCGTGCGGTACAGGTTCCACCATCGGTATCGCTTTACGAACAACCGCGACATTCACTCAGGGCGGGTCGGTGAAGAACATAAAGATCCTGAACGACCCAACGGAGAACGTTGAAATGGCAAGGATATGCGTAGATACCACACTACGCCATATTGGCAAGGAACTTCAGGGATGGACCCTCGAAGTCGATTCCGAGATACCTGTATCACGCGGACTCAAGAGTTCGAGTTCGGCATGCAACGCAATCATCTCCGCCGTCCTTGAGGAGTTCAATTTTAAGATGGACATAGTTGAGATGATACGCATGGGAGTCGACTGTGCCAGATCTGCAGGTGTCACCGTCACTGGAGCTTTCGATGATGCGTGTGGGTGTCATCTTGGAGGTCTGGTTATCACCAATAACGAAAACGATACCATCGTGGAATCACGCGACTTCGAAGAATACGACGTGGTCATATGTGTTCCGGAACATAAGACCAGAAAACAATCAATTTCCAAAGAAATGTTCACCTCGGTCCGCGAGGAAATGAAAAAGGCGATTTCAATGGTATCCGAAGATCCGTTCAATGCGATGACACTCAACGGCAAACTGATATCATCAGTGTTGGGAGGGGATGATTCCATCGTGGAATTCGCCCTGAAGAACGGCGCCATCGCAGCAGGACTGTCCGGGACCGGCCCCGGAATCGCAATCATTACTGAGAAAGGATACGGAGAAAACCTGGCAGAATTGTTGGGAGGTTCGATCATCACAAAGACCAGGGGGCTTTCCTTTGAACTGTAAATTCAATGGCGGACGTCTCGAAGGAGAATTCCGTGCGCCACCGTCAAAGAGCTACACGCACCGCGCGATAATCTTGGCTTCTACGGCAGATGGTGAAAGTACCATCGAACGTCCGCTCGTCTCATTCGACACCATGTCCACAATGGATGCCATGAGGTCCATGGGAGCAACCGTCGGTCAGATCTGCGGAGCCTTGAGGATAAAAGGCGTGAAACTCCACCCTCCCGCAAAACCGATAGATGTCGGCAACTCTGGAACCACGTTACGTTTGCTTTCAGGTCTGGTATCATCATTTGATTCACCGGTAACTCTAACAGGGGACGATTCAATAAAGAAACGTCCTATGGGTCCACTCCTCGATGCTCTGGCCAGCATGGGTGTGAAATGCATATCCAACGACGGAAAACCGCCAGTGACGATTAAAGGTCCGAATCTTGGCGGGGATGTTTCCGTACGCGGAGACATGAGTTCACAATTCATTTCATCATTGATTATGTCCGCACCGTTCCTGAAGAACGATTCTCACATCTCTGTGAAGGGCGATCTTGTATCAAAACCGTACATCAACATCACCCTGAAGATCATGAGGGACTTCGGTATCGAAGTATGTGAAGATAACGGATACCATGTGAAGGGGATGCAACGCTACAAAGCGAGGGATTACATTGTGCCAGCTGATATGTCATCTGCTGCTTTCCCTATTGTAGGCGGTGCCCTATCAGGACATGTGACGATGAAAGGATTTGACGCTGAAGATCCGCAGGGTGATAAGAAAATAATCGATATCGTGAAGACTGCCGGAGCGGATGTGAAGATCGATGGGAACGACGTAACAGTGTCGATTAGCAAACTCTCCGGATGTGATGTTGACATGTCCGAGATTCCTGATCTCTTTCCCATTGTAGCCGTTCTTCTCAGCACCGCGGACGGGCGCAGCGAACTCTATGGTGCACCACATCTCCGTCACAAGGAGAGCGACCGTATCGATTCCGTGACAAGAATGTTAAAGACCCTAGGTGCGGATATAGAACCGACCGAAGGAGGTTGTATCATCAACGGCGTAAAGAAACTCAAAGGCGGAACGATAGACCACATGGGCGATCATCGCATCATGATGTCCGCGGCGATCGCATCACTTGTTTCCAACTCGCCAGTATTCATGAAGGATGCGGAATGCTGTTCCGTCTCATACCCTGACTTTATAGACACGATGCAGAGAATGGGGATGTCCGTATGTACAGATTAGGCAGCAGCATAGTCATCCATCTGTTCGGAACGAGTCATGGGCCGTGCGTCGGATGCATTGTAGACGGCATTCCCGCAGGACGTACGATATCGGAAAAACGTATCGAAAGGGAAATGGAACTCAGGAAACCTAAGAATGGCATAGGGACGCCGCGTGTCGAGAAGGATTCGGTGGAAATCACCGGATTGACAAACGGGAAAACAACTGGAGTTCCGATCATGCTCACCATACGCAACGAGAACACCAAAGGTTCATCATACGATGGTTTCGCCAGAACTCCCAGACCTGGACACGCGGATCTTCCCGCATTATTCAAATTCGAGGATTATGACATCAGAGGCGGAGGCCCATTCTCCGGAAGACTTACCGCACCCATAGTGGCCGCGGGAGCGGTAATGAAAGAACTGCTTGAACAGAAAGACATCCGGATCGATGCGTTCTCGCGCTCGATCGGTAAGATCGTGGATAACGATTCAATAAAGAAATACGATTCAACAGAGTTCGGGACACGCGCACGCAACTCCGAGCTTGACACAATGATGACCAAAGAAATAATCAATGCATCCAAGAACGGCGACAGTGTCGGCGGTATCGTCGAATGTATCGTAACGGGACTTCCCATCGGATTCGGCGGGATATGGTTCGAGGGGCTGGATGTGGAGATCGCACGCGCGATTTTCTCGATACCTGCCGTAAAAGGTATCGAATTCGGAAAAGGATTCGAACTTTCCGGAATGAAGGGTTCTGAGAGCAACGACCCTTATGTCATTGAAAAAGGCAGGATAACAACAGATGGCAACAACATGGGTGGAATCGTCGGCGGAATGAGCAACGGTTCACCGATTGTCTTCAGGACCGCGTTCAAACCAACTCCTTCCATATCCAAGGAACAGACGACCGTTGACCTCGAGGATATGAAAACAACTAAGCTCAGTATCGGCGGACGTCACGACCCGTGCATCGTTCCGCGTGCGGTATCTGCCGTTGAAGCCATGACGGCAATAGTCATCGCAGACCAGGCTGCAAGAGGTGGATTCCTTGATTGACGACCTCCGTGAGAAGATTAAGAATCTCGATGAAGAGATTATAAAACTGATGATCGAAAGAGTCGGAACGGCAAAGGAAATAGGTCGTTTGAAAAACGAGCTGGGTCTTGCGATCAGAGACCGTGACGTAGAGAAAAATGTCATTGAAAGATATCATGAACTGACCAAGGGATCCCCGCTGGATTCCGCATCTGCGGAAACGATATGCAAAGTACTCATTCAGAATTCCGTAGAAGCACAGGCGGCATTGCCGAAAGTATCTGCAAAGAAGAAAAGGGTATGTGTCGTAGGCGGAAAAGGAAAGATGGGGATATGGATCTCAGATCTCCTCCGTGGCTCCGGACATACGGTCGGAGCTGTTGATGTGGGCGACGACATCAATATGGTCAAAAATTATGACGTGATCATCGTCTCAGTTCCCCTGTCCTCTGTCGGGGATGTTCTTCTCAGTCTTGACAAGATCTGCAAGGATCAGCTCATATTCGATATCTCGTCTCTGAAATCCCCTTTCACCAAGACCTTGGAAGAAATGGGTTCAAGAAAGAAGGTATGTTCGATTCACCCGATGTTTGGACCTTCCGCACCCTCCATGTACGACCGTAACGTGATCGTGTGCGACTGCGGGAACAAAGATGCCATAAACGAAGTGAAGGAACTTCTCGGCGGACACGGCCAGAACTTCAAGGAGATGCACATTTCAGAGCATGATAAATACATGTCATACGTCCTCGGATTAAGCCACGCAGTGAACATAGCATTCTTCACTGTCTTGGAAAGAAGCGGCATCTCGTTCGATGATTTCAATGCCGTTGCGTCCACCACTTTCAGAAAGAACATTGATACAAATCTTTCCGTTGCATCAGAGGATCCGCTGCTGTATTACGAAATACAGCATCTGAACATTAACAGCTCTTCCGTTTGGGATGAATTCGCTGTTGCAGTTGAAGATGTCAGAGATGCTTCACTTGATGATGATCCGGCGAAATTCGATATGCTGATGAAAAAGGGAAAGAGATTCTTTGACGAATGATGTCAGGAAAACAATTATATTCCTTCCCTATGAGGTCATGTATGCTGAGAAAAACGGCGGAGATGCTCAGAGGCAAGAAGAAAGTTGTACTCATTCACGGCAACGCAGACATGGATGCGCTTGGCTCCGCCTATGCATTATCGAAATGTTTTCCGCCTGCGGACATATGTGCACCCGGTGGAACAGACAGGGTTGCGAAAACGGTCATAGAGAAGTTTGAGATCCCTGTCATTACAGAATTCAATCCTTCCGATTATGAAATGGTCGTGGTTGTCGATACGTCGTCTCCAGAGCAGTTCCTGCCTGGAAACGTGACTGTGCCAGCAGGCAGTATCGTAATAGACCACCACCGCCCGACAGGCAAGTGGGATGATATGCATTTCATATGCGATGACACAAAAGTATCGTGTGTTGAACTGATCTATGACATCATCAAAGAAGGCAATTGTGACATCGACAAACCCATTGGAATGTTGATGATGTGCGGAATGCTCACAGACAGTGGGCACTTCCAATATGCAGACCCGAAACTGATCAAAGCATTCGCTGAGCTCATGGAAACTTTAGGAATAGGCATGGATGAAGCGATGTCTGTGACCAAGACGGAACAGAGCATGTCCGAACGCATCGCAGTGATGAAGAGTGTCGGACGCTCCAAGTTTGACCGTATCGGCGATATGATCGTCGCAACATCCGACGGAAAGAGTTACGAGTCGTCCACATGCAAGGCATTGCTGTCATGTGGTGCGGATGTTGCTTTCGTGGCATCGCAGAGGGAGGATGGATTCAGGCTCAGTGCACGCGCAACCCAGGAAATGATACGTCGCGGCATACACCTCGGAGATATCCTTAAAGGCCTTGGGACTGAAACGGAGACGGACGGTGGAGGGCATGGCGGTGCAGCAGGAATGTCGGGCATCGGCGATGCTGATGCGATGTTGCACATGTGCATGAAACGCACAATGGCCGAATTCCGTGAGATAAAGAAGAACGAAGGTTCAGATCTTTCCTAATTTTTTCAGAACCTCTCTGATTGATTCTAGGTTATCTGGTTTCTTGTCAAAGAATTCCTTCACCGGTTTCAGACAGAGAACGATTCCTTCCGCAACGCCCTTCTTGAGGTCCATCGGGTGGAGTTTTCCTGAAAAGTATGTTTCAGAAAGTTCTTCGTATGATCTGAATGACAACGGACCGCCGAACTTCTCCGGGCGATCGATGTTCAATGCTCCCAAGCGCGGGAATATGATGTGCCTGCATAACATCAGCACAGGGTTGACATCCTCTTCCTCCTTCTCTGGAGGACAGAACGCCTTACCGAGTTTTCTTCTTACATCGTCCTCGTTATCATGAATGTTGATGTTTCCGTCCGGGTCACTCTTCGACATCTTCAGTGACGATGGATCCATTCTGTTACCGCCTTTGAGTCCTGGCAACAATGGTGTGTGCAACGCCAGCGGCTTCTTCCATCCCAACTTCTCCGCTGCATCCCTGGCGAGCATGTGTGCCTTCCTCTGGTCCATTCCTGCGTATGCAAGATCGATGTCCATGCAGAATATGTCCGCAGCCTGAAGTATCGGATAGAACAGCTTCGATGAATCTACCTCAGCCTCATCCTCGGAACGTCCCATGATGGTCATTGCTCTCTTGACCCTTGACAACGATGTGACTTTAGCAATCTTGATCACAAGTTCCCAGTATTTGATGTCGTCAAGTATGTCCGATGCGTAAGTGTAGTTCACTTTGTCCCTCGGAACTCCAAGCGCTTCAAAACAATCTTCCATATATCTGGCACATGTTCTTATGCTCTCAATATCCCCGCCAAGTTTGTCATTTATGTAAGCGTGCCAATCAGCCCAGAACACAGTCGTTTTGAACCCTGCTTCCGTGAGATCCTTTATCTTTGATGCAACAAGCACCCATCCGAGATGCACGAGTCCGGACGGTTCGAAACCGATGTATGCCGTAGGCTCGGGGTTCTTTGAGATAAGTTCTTTCAGCTCGTCTTCGGTCACGATTTCTTCCGAATTCCTTGTGACCAGTGACAGTCTTTTGTCTGCATCCATTGTATCATACGCTGTTATGTTTGAGGGTTATAAAACAATATTGCCCTCTTTTCATTGTATCGTCTATGAAATATCCATATATCCATTATGACTTCAAGTGAGATAATGAAAGAACTCAAGGATTACATCACGACCATTCCCGACTTCCCGGAAAAGGGCATCATGTTCAGAGACGTCACGACGATCATCCAGGACCCGAAGGGATTCCGCATGGCCGTCGACGGTCTCGTCAACACACTGAAAGGACTGGATTTCGATCTTGTTCTCGGTTCCGAGAGCAGAGGCTTCATTTTCGGTGCACCCGTCGCATACAATCTCAACAAGGGTTTCGTACTCGTACGTAAAAAGGGCAAACTCCCGAGGGAAACGATATCTCAGGAATATGAGCTTGAATACGGAACAGCGACACTTGAGATGCACTGCGACAGCATCAAGAAGGGTCAGAAAGTCGTGATAATTGACGATCTCCTTGCCACGGGTGGAACAACCGACGCGATAGTCAAGATGGTCGAAAAAATGGGCGGAAAGATCGTCATGATATCTTTCGTCATAGAACTGGCGGGACTTGACGGTAGAGCGAAGCTCGACAAGTATCCCGTCGAATCGCTTGTGATCTATGAAGGAAAGTAAATGCTCGAGAAACTGAAGGGGAGTCTGAAGGACTGTCCGGTCGTGGACATCAACGGATATCCCTACTTCATACACCCGATGACCGACGGGATCCCGTTCATGGACCCCGTACTGTTGGACGAGGTGGTATATGCCGTGGAAAAGATAGGAATGATGGGTTCCAACATCATCGTCACACCTGAGGCCATGGGCATTCAGATTGCCGCGGCCGTTTCGATCCGTACGCGCATCCCATATTCCGTCATACGCAAGAGGAGATACGGAATTCCTGGTGAAGTCAAAATGAGCCAGCATACCGGTTATTCAAAGACGGAAATGTACATGAACGGCATCAAGAAGGGTTACCGTGTTCTGATATTGGATGACGTCTTGAGTACGGGCGGCACCCTGAAATCCATTATCAGCGCTCTAAAAAGTGTAGGGGCAGAGGTTGCGGGCGCAATAATCGTTTTCGGAAAGGGAGACACGAAATCCATCGAAAGGGAAGTTGGAATTCCGGTCATCACTTTATTGGATGTGAAGATAGTCAACGGCAAGATTGTCATCTGTTAACATTAATTGTATATTGTTCCCTTAAAGAACTGATTCCTCCGTAGTCATTCCGTGGAAGCAGAACTGATATTTTTCGTCATCATGATCAGTGTAGCTGGCGCAGCCCTCGGCACATTCACCGGCCTAGTTCCGGGAATACATGTGAACACCCTCGCCGTTCTCATGGTCTCATTCTACCCCTTGCTGAGTTCCGTACTTTCTGAGATGTTTCCTTCCGAATATATACCGATACTTGTGGCCTCATGCATCATTTCCGCTGCCGTAGTACATTCATTCGTGGATTTCGTACCCTCCGTATTCCTCGGAGCCCCCGATCCCGACGAGGTCCTGAACGTTCTTCCGGGACACAGAATGCTTCTTGACGGTAACGGAATGATCGCAGTCCGATCGGCAGCGATAGGGAGTCTCGTAGGATCCATGACCGCCGTAGCGGTCGCGGTTCCGATGCAACTGATCCTGAGCGGAGGATTCGGAGAATACCTTGAAAGTATCACGTTCAGCGTTCTGCTGATCACGGTGATCGTGATGATGACACATGAGAGGGGTACAGGAATGATATGGGCATTTGCCCTGTTCCTCATATCTGGTGCACTCGGGATCATCTGCATGTTCATCGCTGACGAACCCATAGGGATCATTCCGGGAGGGAATCTTCTGCTGCCGCTGCTGACAGGACTTTTTGGAATGCCTGCGATGCTACTTTCACTGAACAACGGGGATGTGCCAGAGCAGACCGATGACAACAAATTCCCCGTCGGTCCGATACCTGGATTGAAAGGTGCAATCGCAGGTGGAATTGTGGGATGGTTTCCTGGAATTACCGCAACCGCAGGTGCTGTTCTACTGTCTTCGGCTTTACCGGAAAAAGGGAGTGAGAAATTCATCTCCCTGGTCGCTTCTATAGGTTCCGCTTCCGCTGTTTTCGCTCTTGTGACGTTGTCTGTCGGAGGATACGGAAGGACTGGGACAATGTTGGCTGCCGGTGAGGTCCTCGGCGACTCCATCTCGGGTTTCGGCAACGGAATATTCCTGCTGATGCTTCTGAGCGTTACCGTCGCATCCTTCCTCGGCTACGCCATAACTATACGATCCGGAAGGTCCATGGCAGGATTCGTCAGGAACAGGGATATGAACAGAATGAATCGCATCATAATTCTCATGATGATCATTCTTGTGGCACTCATGACCGGGATGTACGGACTCCTGATATTACTGGCATCTACCGTCGCAGGCCTTATCCCGACTGCAGCAAACGTCAGCAGGGTGCATCTTTCCGGATGTCTGATACTTCCTGTTTTGATTCTCAACTCAGGTCTAGGTATTTATTTCTGAAAAGCAAATTCTTCAAGTGTTTTTGAGTGGAAGGAAAACTAATAAAAAGCATAGTGAGATACCTTGAGTCGATGACTGACACTGTCTTTGAGGGAGAATAATGGGCGTTGGAATGGGCGATGTGGGATACATCATCCTTTTGGTGTTCGTAGTCTTAGTGTTTGCAAAGGTAATGGGTAGCATTTTCGAGAAAATGAAATTGCCTGCTCTGGTCGGTCAGATCATCGCCGGAATTATTTTTATAAATCTACTATTGATATTTCCACAGATCGGGGAATGGATGCACTTCAATCCCGAGGAATTCCTGGATATACACAACAGTGACACACACTTCCTTCACATAATGGGAGAAATAGGAATCATATTCCTTCTGTTCACTGTGGGTCTTCATACCAAATTCAGTGACCTCAAAAAGGTCGGAAGAGTTGCATCATATGTTGCCATACTCGGTATAGTCATTCCGTTCCTTGGGGGCTTCTTATTCTTCTTCGCAGACATCGTCTCGTGGCAGGTGGCACTTTTACTCGGTGCAGCACTGTTCGGTATGAGTACTGCTGTAACGGTTGAATGCCTTAGAGGTCTTGACGGAATGAACAGCACCGAAGCCAAGATCATAATCAGTGCTTCCGTCATTGATGACATCCTTTGTCTGATGTTGCTTGCAATATTCACGGGCATCCTGGCACCAGGAGAGAAGGATATGACTCAGATCGCAGTGAACACTGCAACTGTCATAATCTTCGTTGTCCTGATGTTCTGGGCCATATCAAAGGCGAAATATTTCGCAGACAACAGAAGGAGAATGCTCGCTGGCCTGAAGAAGGAGGGGAAGAAAGAACCCGGAAGCGAAATAATCGTGGGTTGCACACCTGCAGATTACCACGAGACAAAACCGATGACCCAATTGAATGCACTCGGTCTTGCGGTCATAGTCTGTCTGGGACTTGCAACACTTTCCACAACAATCGGTCTTGTGGGAATAATAGGCGCATTCCTCGCAGGTATGTTGTTCGCAGAATTCAAGGACACGATTCCGTGTGAACAGAACTTCAACGTTCTGACATACTTCATGCTGCCATTCTTCTTCATATGGGTAGGAATGCTCGTGGATTACAGGGAAATCACCTTCACCATAGTTCCGTTACTCATTGCAATCGTGGTCGTGGCCATCCTTACGAAATACGTCGCAGGATATGTTGGTACACGGATGGGCGGACATCTCTCAAAGGAATCGGCCAATCTTATCGGTGTAAGTATGATTCCTCGTGGTGAGGTCGGAATAATCGTTGCCACCATAGGATTGAGTGCGGAACTCTTCGACAAAGAGATGTTCACCACCATTCTGCTGATGGCAATAATCACATCGATCGTAACGCCACCACTTGTACAGCACATGTGGAAAAAGATGATGATGAAGAAAGAGCCTGCGGAAACCATCGACAACGTTTAAGTCCACATACCGCCTTCACTCGCTGAAGGTGTCGTATGAAACTTGGAATCGTTGCCTGTGATGTACTAAAGGAAGAAATCGAATATCTTACGAAGGACGATCCCGATTTCGTATACCGGGAGTATCTGGAATTCGCGCTTCACGCCTATCCCGAGGAAATGAAGGCGAAGATCATCGAACGTGTCAATCTTCTGAAAGGACAGGTTGATGCTGTATTCCTCGGCTATGCGGTATGTCAATCCCTTCAGGGCGTCACAAAGGAATTCAACGTTCCTGCGGTCATGCTTCCTGGTGCCGATTGCATTGATGCTTTGCTCACCACTGAAGAATACGATGCAGAGAAGAAGATTTGTGCAGGCACCTGGTTCTCATCACCAGGATGGGCAAAGGAAGGTGTCGCGGGCTTGATCAAAGAACTGCATCTGGACTCTGTTGAAGGCGTCGACCCACAATTCTTCCTGGATCTGATGTTTGATTCGTATGAGAGATGTCTCTTCATAGACCCGGGTATTGGAAATACAGAAGAATATAAGCAGAAGTCTGAAGAGGTTGCAAAGACCTTGAAGCTTAAACACGATTGCAGAGTGTGCAATCTTAAGGCTTTGGAAAATGCCATAATGGAAACGAAGAAGCTTGTAAAAAATTAATCCATGAACCGACGGAGGCCTGTCACTTTCTCCTCCGTCGTTTTTCTTTTCACTTAAGCCAACACGGCGCCTTCATATCATCTCCCTTTTCTTTTTGAGGTTCCAGATTAGACAATGTCATCACGGTTTGAACGCCGGAGGAGTGAAGTGCCAGCATGGTTCATGTCGTAAACATTGTATTGATCATGATGAGCGATTTGACGATACTCATCAAAACAACATCGTCTGAATAATATTTAAATTTAGGTATTCCTAAATTTTATTGGTTGATTTGTAAAAAAAAGGAAAATGAAAGTGGTTTATTCAGGGTTTTCGACATTGTTCTGAATCTTCCTGAAGGTCTTTATCAATACGTGCATCTCTTCGCTTGATATGTCTCGGGTGTAGATGTCGAAGGCTTTGTTCATTATAACATCGAGTTCCAACGCCAGCTCCTTACCCTTGGAGGTGAGGAACACGTTGTACTTTCTGCTGGAATCGTCCTCGCGATCATCGTCGATGAGTCCGGCTTCCCTCATGCCCACGATCGCGCGGGTCGTATTCGCCTTATCCACACACAGCTCCTGTGTCAACGCTTTGAGTGTCGCAGGTCCATCGAGCAATATTTTCAAATAGCCGATGTGAAGCTTGGACAGACTATATCTGTCCAAGAGGGGTTGGACCCTTTTGTGAACGTCGACGAGCATCACTTTCGAGATGGCCCTCATCACGTTTTCCAATTCTTCCTTATCGGCACTTGTAATATTGTTCATCATACCTCCACTTCGGAAATCTCATCATCTTCTTCGATTATGTCTTCCGGCTTACCTCTGATATGGTAAGTCGCCACAAGAGCAACCAGCGTTATCAGGGCTCCAATGAAGAATGCAAAGGTCACACTGTTTCCAAATGCATTTATCACAACATCCTGAAGTGCTTGAGGCAGATAGCCCAGGAAATTCATGATCGATAAATCATAAGCGGGCAATCCTGGAACGTCTGACAATTCCGAGCTAAGCCTTCCATTGATTAACGACGTGAATATTCCAACCGCAACGGTGCTTCCAATTGCTCTGAAAAGGTTCACGGAGGATGTGACCATTCCCATTTCATCTCTCTTCGCACCGTTCTGTGCAGCTATCATTACCACAGCCATCACACAACCCATTCCGAGACCTGTTAAGAACAGATACGACAGAATGATCGCTTCATTCGTGTCAACAGAGATCGTGGAGAGGAGTATCATTCCAATGGCCATTACGATCGGTCCTGCTATGAGCCACGGCCTGTATCCTGTCTTCTTGACCAGTACACCGCTGGACATTGCAGTGATCATCACACCGAACACGAACGGCAACAGGAACAATCCTGAATCGATTATTCCCTTTCCTAATGCATCCTGCACGAACATCGGGAAGAATGCCATCAGTCCCATCAGTCCCATTCCAAAGATTATCATCGTCACGACACAGCATGTGAATATCTTGTTCCTGAACATAGATAATCTAAGAACCGGTTCTTCAGCTCTCTTTTCGGCCTCAATGAACAACAACAGCAATACCGCTGCCACGACGATCATCACACCGGATTCTACACTTGCCCATGGGAAGTCCACTCCGGCCCATGTGAAGAATAACAGTAACGCAAACAGGAAACCTGTGAGCAATCCCATTCCGATGTAGTCCACCTTTGCTTTCGAGTGCTCCTGCACGGGGAACTTCTTCAATGTGAATACCAGTGCGATTGCGCCTATCGGTATGTTTATTGTGAATATCCAGTGCCACGGAACGTTCTCAACGATTACGCCTCCGACGATCGGACCAAGACACATTGCTATTGCAAACAATGCACCAAGCAGACCTTGGATCTTTCCTCTTTCCGTCGGTGCGTACAGGTCAGCGACAGCTGCTGTTGCAACAGGCACCAGCATTCCGCCTCCGAGACCCTGTATGGCACGGAATATTACGAATTGCTCCATGGTTCCTGCGACTCCACAAAGTATGGATCCTGCAAGGAATATTGTCATTCCTATCAAGAATATGGGTTTTCTTCCATATTGATCTGATAGTTTACCTGCAATGGGAATCATTGCAGTCTCACATAACATGAATGCAGTTATGGCCCAGCTGTAAAGCCCAAAGCCATTGAGTTCAGTTGCGATGGTGGGTAAAGCCACCCCTACAATCGTTCCGTCAAGGATTGCTACAAGCATTCCCATTGACAGACCAATCATTATCATGGCCCTTGTTTTCTTATCGATGTTGGACCAATGTAGGTTATTGTGCGTTGTCATTTTATCCCTTCGTTAATTCGACTGAATATCCCCGTCAAACAGATATTTGTATATAAATATGTTGATTAGTCAACTTAATTTATTTCATACCTAATTCCAATCCTGATAAAGAAAATATATTGAGACGGATATGACTGGGCATGAGCGTTATAGAACTCAAATGCCCAAAATGTAGTGGGGATCTCGAACTCGAAGATTCACGGGAATTTGGATTCTGTCGATTCTGTGGCGCTAAAATAATGATCAGCGACATGATAACTCAGAAAATAAGTGTGGAATTCAGAGACACAGGGAAAACAGATGAGCTCATCGACCTTGCATTCAGAGAATGGAATTCAGGAGATTTAGAATCTGCAAGATTACATGTGGTCAAAGCACTGGAATCTGATTCTTCGAATTCTAGAGGGTGGATGCTCAGATGCGTAATTGAAGGCAAGGATCCAAAAAACATAGCTAAGAAATTAAAGAATGATGAAAAATCAGAAGTATTCGCAATGGAAATTATACACTCACAGTGGAATACTGCAGAAATAATATACAATTTCTTCCCGGATTCGGAATCCTTCGCTTCCATAAGACATCTCAGTAAAACTCTCGCTACAGGCATGAACTGGGAATCCGGAGAAACAATCTGCATTCATCCTCGTGACCTCGAAACCGGATGGAGTTCTTATTGCAATAAACGCATTGAAGAATATAGAAAATCATTAGATATTATCGAATCGTTGAAAACCAATGAGGATTTTTCAAAGTTTTTGCAGACTATTCAAAATGACAAACTTGTCAGCCGTTTGAATAAATCCATATCAAATTTCGAAAAAATGAAAGAATCTGCGTTGCAATTCCAGGAATTTCGTTTGAATTTCGTAGGTTTGTTCAGTCCGAAATATTACTACAACAACGTACAAAAAGAATTCAAAAAAAGTAAAGACTCTCAATTTTCATTAGAATGTGGAAAACACGAATTCCGTCGCAGCGACAATGTTACAGTAATATACATTCCCATAATGCCTAAGGCCATCCTGGTAGAGGCGCCTCGCGTGGACTATGAATACAACGATAGTAGCACCAAAACATACACGGATTATAAACTCATTGAATTCCCGCAATATAGGATTTCAATCAGATCCGATAACCATCACGATATTTGAAAATCAAGACTTCTGTTGGCTTTGATATAATGCGTCGGTCTGATACTTGGGTTCGCACGTGACGTTAAGTCCTATTCTCTTTAACATAGAATCATCCACGGGCGATAGTATAACCGAAGAATGCATCTCGCAACCGTTCAGTTTCGGCAGCTGTTCGAACGCTTTTCTTGCGATCGGGTCGGTCTTCGCACATATGGATAACGCAATGAGCATCTCGTCAACGTGCAGTTCCGGATTGTTGAATCCCAATCTATCCAATTTCAATTCCCTTATCGGCTCCAGAATGTCAGGGGACATGAGAAGAACCGAATCGTCAATTCCCGCAAGTTCCTTCAGAACATTCAACAACGCAGCGGATGTTGCTCCCAGCAATGCAGATGTACGGCCGGTGAATATACGTCCGTCCTCCAGTTCAATTCCAGTGACTGGCACATTAATCTTCTCCGCTCTCTTTGTGACAACTGGGATTACTTTTCTCTCATCGATCTTGATGTTGGAATTCTTCATCAATATCTCGAAACGTTTCAATACGTCAGCGGAGACGAAACCTCTTTTGATTGACTTCTTCAATTCGTAATATCTTCTTATTACCTCAAAGCGTGATGCCTTCGACACAACGGCGTCGTCAACAATGCATGATCCAACCATATTGACGCCCATGTCCGTCGGTGATTTGTACGGAGACTTGTCTAAAATCTTCTCTAACATAGAGTTGACTATGGGAAAGACTTCAATGTCCCTGTTGTAATTCACTGTCGTCTTCCCATACGCTTCCAAATGGTACGGATCGATCATGTTCATATCTTCAAGGTCGATCGTCGCGGCTTCGTACGCAACATTCACCGGATGCTTCAACGGAAGATTCCAAACCGGGAACGTTTCGAATTTCGCATATCCTGCCGCAATTCCGCGTTTGTTATCATGATACATTTGTGAAAGACATGTGGCCATCTTACCGCTTCCCGGCCCGGGTGCGGTCACTACGACCAAAGGTTTCGTGGTCTTGATGTAATCGTTCTTTCCGTATCCCTCTTCGCTTACGATGCGTTCCACGTCCAGAGGATATCCTTCGATCGGATAATGTCTGTATACGTTCACATTCAGTGCTTTCAATCTCTTTTCGAAGGCTTTGGCAGCAGGTTGTCCGGTAAATCTTGTGAGAACAACGTTCTCAACAAATATTCCACGTTCTCTGAACGAATCCACGAGTCTGAGAACTTCCATATCGTATGTTATTCCGAGATCACCACGGACCTTGTTCTTTTCGATGTCTGCCGCATTAACTGCGATGATCGCTTCGACCTGATCCTTCAGGTTCATGAGCATCTTGATCTTACTGTCCGGCCTGAATCCTGGCAAAACACGTGAAGCATGGTAATCGTCGAAGAGTTTCCCGCCGAATTCCAGATAAAGTTTCCCGCCGAGGTCCTGTATCCTCTTCTTGATATGTTCTGACTGAATATTCACGTATTTATCATTGTCAAAACCCGTTCTCATTGGCTCACGGGATTGGTAATGACCTTACTCCTTTATATTTTGTGTTATTGAATCGCATATTTTTGGTAAAACCGTGTTTTATTGGATATTAGAATTTATGAACTTATCATTCATTAGACAAATGTACACCCTTTTTTCAACAGACTAGCCATTTAGAAAGGTTTATGTATAGGCATCCATAGTACGCATCATGATAGAGAGCAGACTCAAGGCTGTAGAGGAGGCAACTCAGAGAACGCCTGTGAAGGCAGTGGCCCCCGGGCCGGAGACATCCGGTTACTATGGATGCAACGTCTTCAACAGGAACACGATGAGAAAATACCTTCCCACAGAGACGAGAAGAGTCATCTACGAATCGATCGAGCAAGGCGTCACGTTAGACAAAGCTGTGGCTGAAAACGTGGCGGAAGGAATGAAGAGGTGGGCAATGGACCTCGGTGCGACGCACTACACACACTGGTTCCAGCCACTTACCGGAGGTACTGCTGAAAAGCACGACTCATTCGCGCAACCGCACGGCCACGGTTCATCGATCGAAAGCTTCTCCGGTGCATTACTGTGTCAGCAGGAACCTGACGCGTCGTCGTTCCCGAACGGCGGTCTGAGGAACACGTTCGAAGCACGCGGATACACAGCATGGGATCCGTCCTCTCCGGCATTCGTCATCGGCGACTGCTTGTGCATTCCGACAGTATTCATATCATACACGGGCGAAGCCCTTGACTACAAAACACCGTTGATGAAATCCGTCAGCGCTGTAACGAAAGCTGCTTCCGACATCCTTGGATACTTTGGAATGAAAGATTCCGTGGTAATCTCATACCTTGGTTGGGAACAGGAGTTCTTCCTCGTGGACAGTGCACTGTATGCACAACGCCCTGATCTTGCATTATCTGATAGGACACTATTGGGTCACAAAAGTGCAAAGAGCCAGCAGTTGGATGATCACTACTTTGGATCCGTCCCCCCAAGAGTATTGGAGTTCATGAAGGAAGTTGAATTTGAATCATACAAATTAGGCATTCCAATCAAAACGAGACACAATGAAGTTGCACCGAACCAGTTTGAAATTGCTCCAGTATATGAGGAAATGAACTTGGCGATAGACCACAACTTACTCCTGATATCGGTGATGAGGTCTGTGGCAGAACGTCACAAGTTCAAGGTGCTTTTGCACGAGAAACCGTTCAAGGGAGTGAACGGATCGGGTAAACACTGCAACTGGTCACTCGGCATTTCGGACGGAACGCCATTGCTTTCTCCAGGAAAGACGGATTCTGAGAACCTCAGATTCCTGGTGTTCATGGCGAACGTGCTGAAGGCGGTGCACGACAACGATTCATTGATCAAAGCGTCAATAATGACTGCAACGAACGCTCACAGACTCGGTGCTAACGAAGCTCCGCCTGCGATAATATCCTCATTCCTGGGGAGACAGGTTACGTCAGTATTCGAAGAGCTGCTGGCGACCAAGGACATGGTGAAGATCGGTCCGAAGAAGGGTCGTCATGTAGGCATACCGCAGGTTCCGGAGCTGTTGGTGGACAACACCGACAGAAACAGAACGTCACCGTTCGCATTCACCGGCAACAGGTTCGAGCTGAGAGCTGTGGGCTCATCAGCCAACTGTTCCGCGTCGATGTCTGTCATGAACACGATCGTAGCTTACCAGCTGAAACAATTCAAAGCAGCAGTGGACAAGAAGATCTCTGAAGGTGTTCCAATAATGCAGGCGCTGCTCGACGAAACTCGTGAAACATACAGAGCATGCAAGGACATCTGTTTCGACGGCAACGGCTACTCCGATGAATGGAAGAAGGAGGCGAAGCGCCGCGGTCTCGATGTTGAGACTTCCGTGCCCGTTACCTTTGATGCGTACACTACCGAGCAGACAAAGAGGATATACGCTGACACCGGCGTACTTTCCGCCTCCGAACTCGAAGCGAGAAGAGAGGTTAAGTTGGAACTGTATTCCAAAAAGATCGATATCGAAGCAAGGTTGCTGAGCGATCTGGCACATAACCACATCATACCCGTTGCAACAAAATACGAATCGTTACTGTTGGACAAGATCCTGAAGATGAAGGAAGTATATCCCGAGAGCAGGTTCAAAGCTAAAGCGGCAGCGGAATTGCCTCTGATTGATGAGATCGGTGAGCACATAGCCGAAGCACGGAAGATCGCGGACAAGATGGAGGAACTTTGCGACAAGTACGAGAAACTTGAGGGTCGCAAAGCTGCAGTATCATTCCATGACTATGTAACACCGCTCATTGAAGAGATAAGGAAGCACATGGACGCTTTGGAAATGATCGTGGACGACCAGATGTGGCCCCTCCCCAAGTACAGGGAACTGCTGTTCATCTGCTGATCACAGCAACGACACTACTAACCGTCCAAGCAGTCCGCCGCCCACACATGCGGATACGTTCAGCAGAAGGTTCGTTGCTGCCAATCCGACAGCGCCGGTCACATACAGATCCACGGTTTCAAGCGATACTGCGGACATTGTAGTGAATCCCCCCAGGATTCCTGTTATAAGGAATACTTTTGTCGTTGTTTCCATATCGAAGCTGTAGAACAGCACGATTATCACAAAACAACCGATCAAATTCACCAGTAACGTATTCCAGGCAATCCCTTCCATCGGAGGCAGTGCCAAAGTTATACTGAATCTGCATACGGCACCGATTGCTCCTCCTATTGCGACCAGTAGGATCAATATCAGGTTCTCATTCATTGTTGCACCATCTTTTTGTTGAAAGAAGGCAGAAAAATCATACGTTCCTCTACCTTTCCTTGGTAGAGGTCATCAGCTTTCGCGGTTTTGGCATATGCCAGGGGAGAACTCATTCCCTAATACTCCGAATCGTGAGGGGTTTGATAAATCTTTGTATAAGGAGTTTGAAAAAAGTTTAGGTTATTCCCCACCCTCTATGTACTCAAGGATATCCCCGGGTTGGCATCCCAGAACCTGGCATATCGCGTTTAATGTGGAAAACCGGATTGCGCTGATCTTTCCCGTTTTGATATTCGACAGATTGACGTTCGATATCCCGACCCTTTCCGCAAGGGTGTTCAGAGACATCTTCCGGTCTGCCATCACGCGGTCCAATCTCAATACGATCATGGTATCACAACGTCTCGTCAGCAGCCTGCTGGAGCTCTACTCCATACTCGAACACCTGTGCGAAACAGTACAGGAGGGCTGCGATGCATATCGTTGCCAGACTGAATGTTATCAATCCTGCCACGAGGACGATTATCGAGACTGCCTTCATCGCTTTCGCGTATTCCGCTTTGAACGGGGTGTGCGAGTTGCGAAGATCGTTGAACATTTTGTTTGCGAAATACAATGCGATCGTGATCAATGCTGCCATTAACCCTGCCAGGATGAAAACTCCTGCGAGGGCCGTATCTGTGATGTTCCATTCAGTCGTTACTACATCCAGGAGTTCATGAATGACGTCAGGGTTGATCATGATCAGCACGGCCATGGCGAACGCCACTACGGCGGTCAGGGCTGCTATCACCATTAGAAGGATCGTGAGGAGATATCCCCTGTCGCCCATTCTCTGAATTTTCTGTATACTTGTTGCCATTTTGACACCAAATGCTCAATATGCATGTTGGTATTTAATGTTTATCGTTAAATTGTTAATGAATAACTTTACAATTTTATCCCAAAACGATTAGGACATATCTTACGACAGAGGTAACAGTGAAGTTCCCATTTGCGGTCCACCATTTTGAAACAGGTCCTTGCGCATTCTCTTTTCTTGAATGCTGAGATGTCATCCAATGCTCCTATCGGACATGCTTCGACGCATTTGTTGCAATCATTGCATACATTATACTTTACTTTCTCGTCCGGAACTAATTCCGCATCTGTAAGGATCGCAGTGAACCAAAGAAGTGTTCCGTATTCCTTGTTTATCAAAAGATAATTCTTCCCTATTACTCCGATACCTGCCAGTTCAGCGGCATGTTTGATGGAAATATGACCAACGGAAAGTCCATCGACCCATTTGCCAGATAGTCCCCCGAGCACTTTCGTCTTGAACTTTTCCTTTTTGATCTGCTTCGCAACATCCTTTGCAATTGCATCGACTTTTTTGAACATGGCATTGCGCACATCGGTATACTCGGCCGGAGTTCCAAGAAGTGATTCCTGTGTGAACGGACAGCCGACAATGATGACGGAACGGCAACCTTCCATGACGTCCGTCGGTCTGAATCCCTCAGGAGCTTCCGAAAAGTCATCAGCCGATGCTATTCCGACGACTGCCGCTCCTGCATTCAGTCCATATTCCTTCACCATCTGACTGTCCATATCTCAACCTTCTTCGTTATGACGGATAATCACTACTCAGACTAAATACTACTTCATATAGGAACTCCCGAGAAAGAGGCTGCACTCGCACCCGTCAGCCAACTGATAGGTGGAATAAACATATCTCACTGAAAGGTAATTGACACCAGTACGATTATAATCGTGAAGCAATATCGTAGCTTATGCCTTTCAAATACGCCGAGATGGAACAGACCATTGTGGATTCCGTCAGAAGATCTGTGGAAGGCAGGGACGTTGCTGTAGCATTCTCCGGAGGATTGGATTCCGGACTTATTTCGGCAATTGCAAAGATGTATGCCAAATCCGTTCACCTTTACACATGCGGGACGGACAAAGCACATGACGTTCTTATGGCGAAGGACCTTTCTGAGAGATTAGAACTGCCGTGGACACAGTGCCAGATATCAAAATGGAACATGGAACCTCTGATCAAAGAAATGATCACTGCCATAAAAATCAGAGATCCTTTCACGATATCCTATGAGTTACAACTGTTCACAGTATGCAGAGAAGCCAAGGAAGATGTTGTGATCACGGGACAGGGTGCGGATGAATATTTCATGGGCTGCGCAAAGTTCGTAGATCAATCGGATAACGATTACAATATGCAGAAGAGGGCTGCAGTGGACCGATTGGTCAAAGTATCGATCCCCGCGGAAAAGGCGATTGCGGAGCACTTCAACAAAAGTATCTTTTATCCGTATATGACGGAGGAAGTTATATCCGCAGTAGAAAAACTCGATCAACATGAGTTGAGGCCGAAGGACATGGATTCCCGGAAATCGATTCTCAGAGATATTGCAGAAAACCTCGGTTATTCTGATATCGCAGCAAGAAAGAAGAAATCGTCACAATACGGTTCTGAGACCACCAACATAATCCGTGTTTTATCCAAAGAAAAAGGAATGTTCTACAACGAATACGTCACATCCTTGTGTGATGAGATATTGTCGGAAGAACCGATTAAACTCAAAGGGACTGCAATAAACGCACGTGTTGATTCCAACATCAAATATGAAGCCGAAACCATCCTGCACCAATTAGATCTGTCCCCTTCCGATGCTGTGGAAATGTTATACCGCAGGATCATTGAAGACGGCGACTTACGATCAATCGAGAAGTCCAGGAAGAAATAGGTGGGCCCGCCCAGATTTGAACTGGAGTTACCTGCACCCCAAGCAGGAAGGATACCAAGCTACCCCACGGGCCCGTTTTAAAAGATTTAAAAGAAAGTGGTTTTAACCGAGAGGTGAAATCTCTTCGATCAGGTTAGCATGGGAGACGATCATTCTGCGGCAGCAGTATCTCTCCAGACCCAGATCGTCCAGGACTTTCTGAGGGTCTTCGCCCATACCTACACGCTTTACGTACTCGGGATAGGCAGAGCCTACAACCTTTCCGCATGTGAAACATCTCACGGGTATTATCATGCTATCACCTTAACGGTATGATTTCTGTCTCTTGGCACGTGCACCATGACCCATCGGGTTCTTCGGCAGTTTGCGTCTCGTATCATTGATGATGAGCGTCCTGTCGTATGCGCGATACATTGCCTCAAGTTCTTCGTCTTTGAAGAAGTCGACCATACCTCTTGCGACTGCAGTCCTGATCGCAGCCGCCTGTCCCATCACTCCGCCACCGTTGACGATGACCGCGATGTCCACTTTTGCAGCTTTTTCAGGTGCTAGACCCAGGGGCTCCTGGATCTTCAGCCTTGCAAGTTCGGGAGTGTAGAGGTCCAGGGGTATCTTGTTTACAGTTACCTTTCCGGTACCTTCTTTGACGACCGCCCTTGCGATTGCCGTCTTTCTCTTTCCGCTTGTGTTAACGTTATCCATTAGAATCACCTAACATTTGAGCCGAGGAACTTTGATATTGCTCCAAGGGTCGTGTATTTGCCTGTCTTCATCTTCATTGCCTGCTCGACCTTCTCTTTCTCGACGTCTGCGAACTGAGCCGGTACACCAACGAATGTGTGTACTCTTCTGTACGCGTCGCGTCCTGAGGATTTGTCCCACGGGATCATTCCGCGGATCGTCCTCTTCAAAAGGAGATCTGCCCTTCTGGGGTAGTACGGACCTTTTCTGATCTGTCCGCGGTCCACTTTCGCCTTGAACTCTGCGAATACGACTTCTTTTTCACCGGTGACTGCCACTGCTTCCGCATTGACGATGACTATCTCTTCACCGTTCATGATGCGTTTTGCAACTATTCCGGAAAGTCTTCCGAGCACTGCGTCTTTTGCGTCTATTACTGTAACCATTGTAATCACGCCATTATCCTTACGCCTGAACCCTTCGGGTTGGCCTCAACAAGCTCCCAGATCGTCATGACCTTTCCGCCTGCTGCTTTGATTTCGTTCTCTGCCTTTTCCGAGAAGCTGTATGCCGCTACGGTAAGTTTCTTGCTTACATTGCCTGCTGCGAGAACTTTTCCGGGTACCAAAATGGTCTCGCCGTCCTTCGCATATCTCTCGAGCTTGCTCAGATTGGCCTCTCCCCAGTTTCTCCTGGGTTTCTCCAGTCTTACAGCAATGTCTCGCCAGATTGCAGCTCCTGTCTCCCTCTCTTTCGCCTTAAGATCGTCGATCAGGGCGATGAGGTTCGGATCTGTTTTCAAAACCTTCTTCATATTTCTGACTCTCCCGACATTGGGTAACGGTCCAATGAGGATGTTATTTATAAAACTTCCCTATAAGAATAGTAGGGTTCGCATGTGCGCACCGATGAAGAGTACATGTTTTACCGACAATCCTCAGAACATATCCAACCGGGACTGTACCTTCGGCATTCCCGAATATTGACGATGTGCACGTTCCATCATCTCGATCGGGATATCCTCTTCTGCGTTCTTCATTAGGGCGATCTGGCACTCTTTGATCAGGAACGTTTTCTTCTTACTATGGTGAACACGCACCTGGATGTCATTGCCGTAGCAGCACAATACAAATCCCCCGCCAACAGGGTCCCATACGCACCGTCTGCATTCATCACACCGAATTTCATTCGCCATAGCTGTGCATCCCCAGCATATGCATGGCATTATTGGTAAAAAAACATACCGAACACTCGCACTTCATTCACGCGCTTTTCGATACAAGTAAATAAGATTTAGTGATTCCGTCTCACAGGAGAATTGAAATGATCCGATTTGGTCCCGCTGGCATACCTCTTTCCTGTAAAGGACGCACTTTGAAAGACGGAATAGAGGATGTTCACAACCTCAGTCTGACCGCTCTGGAGATTCAGATGGTCAGAGCAAACACCGTGCTCAGGTACCCCGAGGAAGAGGACATCGGCCTGACGATCAAAGAACTCAAAGAAGGATTGGCAGTGGAGATCATCAGGGATGATGAACCTATATGTGATCCCAACGAACCGATCGACGAGAGTGATGTGATCGTCTACATGGCAAACGGCATCACGAGCTCTTTCGGAGACCTCGGCGCCATAGGAAACATGGCCAAGAGACTGGACGTCAACGTCTCACTTCACACACCCTATTACATGGACCTCGGTTCGAACAACGAACTGACCGACAAGTGCATAGACAGCATAAGGCACGCAGGATTGATTCTCGACGCACTTCAGGGTGACGTCGTAGTGACACATCTGGGCCTCTACAACAATGTGCACGATGCAGACACGATAGAAGAGAACATCTTCAACAACGTGGCGATGCTCATGGACTGGTGGAAGGACAACAACCTGAAGCCCAGACTCGGAGTGGAGATCACGGGATGGCAGGAAGTATTCGGCTCGTTGGAACAGGTGCTCGCGTTATGCGACGACATCGACGGGGTCATGCCGGTGATCAACTTCCCGCACTACCATTCAAGAATGAACGGTTCACTTCTCGAAGCGTCTGATTTCACAACACTTCTGGAAGCCGTCGAACCATACTGCAACGGAAGGATGCATGCACTGTTCGCCGGAACAGAATACATGGACGGCAATGAGAAGAGACTTACACCGATAAAGAAGGGGGATCTCAGATTCGAACCCCTGGGTGAAGCACTTGCCGATCTGAAACCCGATATTACGATCATATCGAGCTCGCCGCTCCTGGAACACGATGCGATGTACATGCGCGTCATCAACGAGCGTGTTCTGACCAAGAGGGTCGCAAAAGCGATCAGACTCAAGAGGAAGGAAGAGGAGGCGGCCGCCGCTGCAGCCGCTGCCGAGGAAGATATTGAGGACATTCAATGAGTTCCCTCGATTACATCCTAGAAAAAGTCAGAGATGCGGTTTCGTCAATAGATCCCGCTGTCGTAAGCAAATTCATTGACGAGCTCATTGCAGCGAAGAAGATATTTGTATACGGTTCCGGGCGTTCCGGACTTGCTGGGCAGTTCTTCGCGGTGCGTCTTGTACAACTTGGACTGGATGTTCACTTCGTCGGAGATATGACAACACCAATTATTGGCAAGAATGACCTCACCGTGGTCGTTTCACGTACCGGTGAAACAATGTCCGCCGTACAGACGGCAAACATCGCCAGACGTGTCGGTTCGAACGTCATATGTGTGACATCGCACAGAAGCAGTAAACTTGCACACGCTTCCAACAGCATCATTCACATTCCATTCAAGGACGATCCTGAATCGGCAGTTCATGCTCCGTTGGGAACACTGTTTGAGGAGTCCGTGAACATATTCTTCGATTCCATAATCCCGGACATGATGAGGAGACTGGAAATGGACGAACGTGCGATGAAGAAAAGGCACGCCATCTGGGTTTAGTCCTCTTTCATCACGAATTGAACTGTTACTTCTTTCCCTTCGGATACTTCGAACGCCGCTATCTCCTGTTGGACCGGGTCAACAACTATCGCGAATCCGCATTCGTCCCCGAATATCCCTTCCTGCGTTCTCACGTCCGTTTCAGAAAGGAAGCATCCCAATCCGGGGTGCGAATGATACCATCCTGTGATTGACTCTCCTTCCGCCAAACAATCCATTCCGTCGATCAGTTCGCTCATTGATTCGCTGTCGAATCTTACGCTCACAGGGTCGGAAAGCAACGACGAGGTCATCGCTTTCTCTACTGTCACGTAAATTCCTTCGTCGTCGGAATATGTTCTTCCGACCAGTAATCCCATGACTTCGTTCTCCCCGCCGATCTCACTGTGCCAGATCATATCGTTCATTACATTTTCAGAAATGAAAAGACGCACCCCTTGGACTGCTCTTTTCCTGTGCGGGATGTCTGCTGCCTTGGAGGAAACAACCTTTGCCATCATCTCCCTCCGTACTTCACGGATACTTCGAACTTTGATTCGTTATTTCTGAAGTATTCCGATGCGCTCATGCAGGAATCCGTACCGAACGGACTCTTTGGATTGGGTGATATGATCAGTTGTTCCACCCCCTTGACGACGGAAATGAGCTGTGACGAGAACTCCCATTTGTCCAACGTCATCAGACATATGTATCCCCCGTCGGCGGGCATCATTATGTTCGGATGGAATATGGGCGTCTTCCATCTGATCGTCGGTTTTCTGAATCCGTATTCTTCATCGATGATCACAACCATGGTATGATCCGTGATGTGTTCTATCTCGTCACCATCCAGACGGTATGCGGGAATGTTCCGCAAGGTCATGGTGATCTCTATAGGAAACGGCCTATTGTCCATTATCGGCGGAATCTCGGTCTTGAGATATTTGGAACAGGCTTCCAATTCCGCGTTGATTCTTCTTAGAAGTACTTCCCTGGGAAGGCCCATCAGGCTCCGCCTTCTGGATCGGGGATCAGTTCGAGAACGTCATCGTTCATCAGATTCGCCTCGAGAACGGTCATGTTCCCTCTCAACAGAACCTTGCCCTTTTTGATGACATACGCTCCGGGATCCTTCTTCCAGAATTCCGCAGCACCTTCGATTATGTTGATTACTTTCTCGTTCGGTTCGAGTTCGATCATTATGCTTGAGTTGCTTACTGCGTTCTTTACCGTCACTTTGATTCCCATTGTCTCACCCATGATTCGGACATTCCGGGTCAGGTTCCGCGCGGAGTATCTGCGTTTCGCCCGTTATGCCATCGTAATAGAATACGTTTATAATACACGTTTCCTCCCTTCCCGAGATTATTTTCAATGCCTCCCTCACCTGAATGGCTGCGATTACGGACGTCGTTGTGATCTCGGCGGCCATCCTCGGAACGAATACATGCTGTGAATCTGTGCAGCTGAACCTCTGATCGACGACTTTTGCGTGTGTGCGGTTCATGGTGCATTGTAAACACACATCTCCGAGAACAACCTGCACTTTCCCCCTCAATCCGTCCGTTGCACCATCCACGTATGGGATCTTATTGTAAACACAGTGTGCATTCGTATGCAATCTTGCTGAGATATTATCCAGACATCCCAGTACAATATCGTAATCCCATTCTTTCAGTTCCTGGATCCTGATCGTTTTCGGCACGATTTTGACATCGGGATCAAGTTCTGAAGCCCTTTTCGCAACGATGTCCGCTTTCATTCCGTTGCGTACATCAGATTCTCTGAAGAAGACGCATCGGTTCAGATTGGATGTTGCGACGTCATCCATGTCCACAATGGTTATGTTCCTTACTCCGGAGAGAATTAGATTCTTCATCACCTCATTGCCGAGGGCACCTGCACCGACGACCAGAACATTCGCTTTCTGCATCATTTCCATATTGAGAATGTCTATCCTCTTGGACCTGTCGAAACGGTCTTCGTCGTAAAATCCCGGCCTTATCTCCACACTACCACATCAGTGTTTGAATAAAAATAGAAAACTCTTGTTTTAAGTACAATCACGCCTATTCTCACGCATGGCTGTAAGATTGCCGGATCATGCACACTGCGGAAACTGCGGTGACCCCATACGTTTCGGGGAGGAATTCTGTTCCGAAGAGTGCAGGGCAGAGACAGTCAGAAGTGAGGCCAAGGACAAGAAGATGGAATACATCTTCTATGCAGTGGCCGCAATACTCGGAATCGCGAGCATAATCACTTACTACTTTTTTACGAAGTGATCGTCCGTACAGTTCCGGCGACATCGTGAACACGGACTATCGATACATTGTTCTCGACTGCGATTTTAACTGCCTCGAGGCTTGCATCGTCTTTTGATAATGACGGGTACATGTCTGCAAGGAATCTTTTCCTTGATGCCCCTATGAGAATTGGATAGTTGCCGGACAGCATTCCGACATTCCTGAGGATGTGCATATTCTGTTCCGGAGTCTTTCCAAAACCTATGCCTGGGTCTATGATGATACTGCGCTTTCCAACGCCTTTCGATATTGCATTATCGGCTGTTCTGAAAAGGAAGTTCCGAATTTCCGAGATGACGTCACCTGTCATCTTCGTACGGTGTACCACGTGCGGCTCCGCAGGGATGTGCATCGCTACTACGGCCGCACCATTCTCTGCCACTACCCTCACCATATCATCATTCTGCAATCCGCCGATATCATTGATTATCAACGCTCCCGCATCCAGCGCCTTTGCCGCAACGAACGGTTTCATCGTGTCCACGGAAATCGGTACAGACAATGACGGTGAAACCGCCTTGATCAGCGGAATGATCCTTTCAATCTCCTCTTTCTCCGATACTGGTGTGAATCCAGGCCTTGTCGACTCTCCGCCTATGTCGATTATGTCAACACCTTCATCCACCATTTGGAAAATACGTTCCTCTGCGGCCTTTCCGGAATACAAACCGCCATCCGAGAATGAATCTGGCGTTACATTGAGTATTCCCATGACCTTTGTTCTGTCGTATGACAGCGAACCTTTCTTCCAAACGGTCTCAGAGAAGTTCATCCACCAGTTCCGTGAGATCGGCGATCCTCACTTTCTTGCCGTCTGAACCAAGGATCAGATTGCTGACGCAGAACGGACATGCCGTGATGATCATGTCTGCGAAGTCCGCCTCGGCAACTCTGGCCTCAGCCATCTGTTTTGACTGTTCCGGGAATCCCGAACGCACTCCTCCGCCACCGCCGCAGCAACGGCTTGTCGTCCTGGAATTGGCCATCTCTTTGAATTCAAGCTCCGGGATCATTTTGATGACCTCTCTCGGAGCATCGTAAACGTGAGCATGCCTTCCCAGGTGACACGGGTCGTGGTATGTCGCCTTCATCTTCATCGGCTTCAGCTTCAGCTTCTGCTCAGCAAGGAATTCGGACATGTGAAGAACACGGAACGGAACTTCCACGTACTTCTGATACTCTTCTTTGAACATCCTGTAGCATCCCGCACATGACAGCACAAGTGTTTCAACGCCTTGCGCTTTGATAGCGTCAACGTTCTTCTTCATCAAAACGACGACATCATCGTTATTCCAACCAATGCGTTGAAGGACCGAGCCGCAGCATATTTCGTCCAATGTCGTATAATCAACCTTGAGTTTATCAAATATGGAAAGTGCAGCTTTTGACGTTGCAGTACTTCTGTATGCTGCAGTACATCCTGCGAAGTAACCGATCTTGGCCTTTTTCGGTTTCTTTCCCAGTTTCTCTGCAACAGGGACTTTCTCACCATATGGGTTTCCATGTGCCAGCACGCTCTTTACAATTGCTTCGTGTCTCGGAAGTATGTGCCCGTTCTTGACGAGATCGGCACGGCATAATTCCACAATATCAACAATTTTGACCTTTGACGGACAGCGTCTTTCGCAGTCCATGCATGTGGTGCATGTGTAGATGTTCTCCATGACTGAATCGTCGGCGGGGATGTCTCCTCTGAGCAATCCGTACGACAAAATCACACGGCCCCTCGCCAGTGCGGAGTCCCATCCTATCGCTTTGAATGATGGACATACGCTTTTGCAGAAACCGCACATTGTACACACATTTACTGCGTTGCGGACTTCCTCGAGTTTGTCCGTCTTGAAATCTGATTTCTTGGATTTGCTCATGCTACCACCTTAGGAATTGTGACAGAACCATCGGTCAATATGATGACCTTGGCATTCGGATTCTGACGTAACGCTTCATCCAATGCATCCTGAACGGTCTTAAAGGGACGTATATTGGCGTCGGATATTATCTTGTCGTCCAAGTCCGTGACAGCCCATATGTCCGCCCACACGGATATTTCAGCCATCTTGGCTGCTTTGTGATACCCTAATTTGTATTCCAGTCCGAGGTTCTCCAGGACCTTCTTCGGATCTTTTGATGAAGACAATTGTTTCAGGAACGTCGGGTGTCCGATGCCTTCCCTGCACTTCGACACCATTACAATCTTTCCACCCTCTTTCAGAGCCCATTTTCCGTTGTCAAGTGCTTTTTGCGACTGATACAGATCAACATCCATCGGGTACGGTGCGACTGAAATGACAACATCCGCCTTCTCCGGGATCGGCACAGAGAATACTTCGAGTGCCCAGTCCACCGCGGTCGCAAACGCTTTGTTCAAATCGCCAGCTGCCGTCTTGTAAATGTTCTGATGCCTGTCCAGGACCATCTGTATCGAAAATATCTCTTTACCTTTGACGACCTCGAGCGCGTCCATCATGTCCTCGTGCACCGGGTTTCCCTCCAGTACGAGCGACTGCGCCTCCTGTTTCATCGCCAGCTTGTGGTTCTGTTCTATGGTCTTGAATGATGCTACCCCCGGCAGGAATGACTTCCTTCCCCCGGTGTATCCTGCGAAGTAGTGCGGTTCCACACTTGTGATTATGACCAAACGGTCAGCTTCCACGGCGATCTTGTTGACTTCCATGTCAGTGCCGTTCTTCGACTTACCGAGATGAATGCATTCGGACTTGTTCGCATCATGTGTGAGAATACGGTCTTTCAGATTATTGTAATGTTTTCCGAACACGAAATCGTACTCTTCCTCTGTCATGGCCCTGTGTGTTCCCGTTGCGATCAGATATCTCGCGGAACGGAGGTCCATCCTCTTGCTCAGGGCATCCAGCACCTTCGCCGTAGGCGTTGGTCTCGTGCCGTCATTGACTATGAATACGATGTCTTTACCACCTTTCAGGAATTCAGCCAATGACTCGTATCCGATGGGTTTGTCGATGGCTTTGTTAATGACCTCGTCCGGCGAACTGCATTTCACATCCTTCGGTGCAAAGATACCGATCATGTTCTTCTCCGGGACGTTCAACTTCTGGACGCAGTCTTTGCCATATCTGATGTTCGTGTTCATAATCAACCTTGGAGAATTGATGCTTCTGATTTTAAGGTTTATGCTTACTTCCCCGCATAATGTAGCAAAGCTTTTTTGAGTACCGCGCGAATGATGTTGCATGGCTTCTCTCAGGGACGTCGGCGAGCGTGCGCTCATATCGAACATGATGAAGCGCATACGCAAAGTCGAGAAGTACGGACCGGGGGATGATGCCGCAATTGTCAGAATGGGTGGAGATACGGTTCTTTCCACCGACATCGTCACATTCGCGAGACACATGCCGAAGGGCATGACGTATGAGGAGTTCGGATGGATGTCCGCAGCAGTCAACTTCAGCGACATCGCCAGTATGGGTGCGGATCCTGTTGGTATACTCGTTTCATTCGCAATGCCTGCAGACCTTGACGAGTCATCGTTATACGAAATGATGGACGGTGTTGATCAATGCGCGGAGTTCTGCGGAGCATCGATATTGGGCGGTGACACGAAAACGGGTGAGGGCCTGATCTGTTGCACAGCGGTCGGCGACATGTACGGCAGAAATCCGTTGACAAGATCGGGGGCACAACAGGGCGATGTTGTAGCAGTGACGGGAACACTCGGTTCGGCAGCTGCGGGATTCTATGCGATCGAACACGGAATTGATGAGAAGGATGCGATAAGTTCACTGAAAACACCCATCCCTAGAATGAAAGAAGGGGTTATGCTGGCACAGTGTTCTGTAACGTCATGTATGGACATATCCGACGGACTTTCCACGACAGTCCTCGAAGTATGTTCGAAGAGCGGTGTCGGAATGGACATCCTGTGGGAATCGTTGCCTGTCGGCGCAGGCGTCGAACGCATGACCGAATTTGTTTCCAAGGAACATATGATGCTTGATTTCGGCGGTGAATACGAACTGATGTTCACATTCAACCGCGATGATCTCGAACGACTGTACGACAGCGGATTGGAATTCACCATCATTGGGAGAGTGAACGACAGCGGGCAGGCGAACATCTTAAAAGATGGAAGTATAACGGAGGTCCGTAATGGCGGATACGAGCACTTTAAGGACCGAAGCTAAGTATTATCACAGGGACGGCGACGTGTACGTATGCGAACTCTGTCCGCACGGATGCAGGATTCCCGTAGGCGGTTTCGGCAAATGCAGTGCGAGACGCGGTGATGAGGATATGCTTGTAGCATACACGTACGGAAAAGTCTCCTCGTTATGCATAGATCCCGTCGAGAAAAAGCCGTTATATCATTACAAACCCCGAAGTCGTATATTCTCCGTCGGCGGGATAGGATGCAACATGTCCTGCAAACACTGTCAGAATTATGCAATCTCACAGACACCTACAGGAAAGAAAAGAACCACTTACGAGACACCAGAGGAACTCGTGGAGATGTGCCGCCGGGAACGTATGGACAGCATAGCGTTCACATACAACGAACCGATGATCTGGCCTGAGTACATTCTTGACGTGATGGACGAGGATCCTGAACTGTCATGCGTCCTGGTCACAAACGGGTTGGTCAAAGAGAAGGCGCTAGAAGATCTGTGCAAGGTCACTGACGCAATGAACATCGATGTCAAGGGATTCACTGACGACTTTTACATGAAGGTATGCGGCGCACACCTCGAGGATGTTCTAAAAACGGTCAGATACGTGTTCAAGAGCAAAGTGCACCTTGAACTGACGTATCTTTTGATTCCAGATTACAACGATTCACGCGACGAGATAGTAAAATTCTCGGAATGGGTTCTGAACGAACTGTCTGCGGACGTTCCCGTGCATTTCACAAGATTCCACCCGGACAACGAGATGAGCAATGTTCCGTGGACACCCCAGGAAAAGGTTCTGGAAGCCAGAGATGTGGCGATGGATGTCGGCCTGAATTACGTTTACGCCGGAAACATTCTTTCCGAGGAAGCGAACGACACATACTGTCCGGAATGCGGCGCAGCAGTGATAAAACGCATCGGATACCTTGTGGACGCGTCCGCTTTGGACGGAGACAGATGCGGCTCCTGCAAGACAAAATTGAACATTATTCTCTAAAACGGCAGTAAGAACAGCAGATTGCCGATCAATGCCACGAATACCACCGCAGCGGTGATCGGGATCAGAAACGGTATCATCGGCGTGACCCATATCTCGCTCTCTCCGACCTTCTCTAAATCATCTATTGCGGATTTGTCCTGGGCTTTTGCGTTGACAACTTTTCCGTCGACGACATTCTGCATCGGCCAAACGTGCGCATCCCTCGCCTCTTTCGTGCTCATCCTGTATCCCATGAATATGTTCGGAATCCTACGTTCGCCTCTGCTGAGATTCCTTATCAGATTGTAGAATAACAACGAAACTGAGAACAATGCTGCGTGGAACATCACCATGAGCGAGAATTGGAATATCAGCGAGATCTCCAACTCAGGAAGGACAATCAGCGGGAATCCGCAGAATGCCGGATACGTCTGGAAGACCATCGCCAGAACAATCAGACACTTAGTGTCCGCGCCACCTCTGATCAGGCCGGACATGAACATCCCGACGAATAACAAAAATGCTGCGGGGACAACGAGGAACGTCTTCACCAACATGTCGTCCCATGCACAGACGATCGGGATGATGAACATCAGTGCCAGACATACGTAGAATGCGATCTTGAACAACAGACTGCGTTCGAAATCCCATAGTATGTCGATGAGTATCAGAACCGTTCCGGATATCATCAGGATGTATTCCCACCTCATCCCTCCGGAGAATGCGGATTCCACCATGCAGATGATACCGAACGCACCGATGAGGAACCATGGAACGTCTGACGCTTCACGACGCTTCCAGTCGCTGATGCATGCGGGAATGAGAAGGAGCAGCACAACAGCAACCTTCGCGACGTCGAGGATTTCACTCATTATCACCCGAAACGGCGCTATTGCATATCCTTTTTATCCCATGAGCGCATCAAGAGAAAATAATGAAGGGCGGTAGGTATATCGGAGTTGTGCTGTTGCTTTTAGTGGCAGCCATGGTTTTCGTACCTGTCATATCCTCGGAAGATTCCGAAGCGGCCCCGATGAGCATTGACTTCACAGTCCTTCCGAATGACGACCCCATTGAATTGAAAGCAGGAGAATCGCACACATTCAAAATCCTCGTGAAGAACAATCAGCCACATTCGGTCCTTATAGACTTCATTGGCCCGGACATGGGTGGTTTGGAACGCGTAAGCATTGTTAATGTCGAAACGCTCCCCTCGGTTCCTCCGTGGACGCCCACTGAGAAGCCAGTTTACATTGTCGTAACATTGGAGACGCAAAAGTACGCTCCGACAGAAAGCGGCACCATCACCCTCAAATTCTATGCCGCAAATGGAACCGATGTGGACACTGAACTCATCGTCCCCGTTAAAGTCTCCATAAGCTCGATATATTCCGCCGGCGGATCGTACAACCACATCCTCGGCATATGGGAATCCCCGTTTGACGATGCTTTCATTACAACATTGGTATCATTCGGCATTTGGCTTATCATCGCTTTCATCGTTTCGTACCTGATATTCCCGACCGTTGTCTTCCTTTTCATCAACGAAAAACCGGAAGAAAGGAGGGGTATCAGGAGAGCTATCGCAAAACCGTTTTACACTCTCATTGCACTGTTCGGTTTGGCACAGTGCGCACGCATATATGGCCTCGATGAGAGTTCAGTTGCAACACTGACGATGATTGTCAATGTTGCGTACATATTACTGGTCGCACTGATCGTCTGGGGCGTCTACAAGGCATTCATCAGACTCGTCTTCCATAAAAGGGCCGAACGCATGGCCATGGAAGAGGAGAAAGCCGATAAAGAGAAACCGGAAAGCGCCTTCGCAAGGGATTGGCATAACAACGACAGAGTCGCGATACAGAATAGCATCGTTGACGAATCGCTGATACCGTTGTTCGACACCATTGGTAAGATCTTCATCACAGTCTTCGCATTCGCCAGCATATTGGCATCGATCGGATTCGATCTGATGATAATAGTCACAAGCGCCGGTGTGCTCGGTATAGCGATATCACTGGGAGCCCAGAGCACCCTTTCACAGTTCTTCAGCGGAATCACGCTGATGATAAACAGACCGTTCGTTCCGGGAGACATTGTCAGAATCGGAACATCTGCAGACATAATGCGTGTCAAGAAGGTCGGATTAATGATCACACAGTTCGACGACTGGAACAGCAACAGCACCATGACGTTGCCGAACAACACCGTTGCGACATCACTGATCACAAACATCACCGGTAAAACGTCCGTGTACCGTGTAAAGATACAGGTCAACATTCCGTACAAGGAAGACGTCAGTAAAGCGATGCAACTCCTCAGGGATGCTGCAATGGACCACCCGCGTGCAATAACTGACGGAACGTACTCGTTACCGGATGCAAGAATTGATTCATTCGAGGACTCGTACATAAAGATCGGAGTCGCCGTTTACGTGGATGATTTCGAAGACTACGGAAGCATATCCGCACAGATCAGGGCGATCATCTACAGGAAGTTCGTGGAGAACAACATAGAGATCGCTTTCCCGCAGGTCGATGTCAACATCAAGAAGGACGAGTGAGTATTCTTTTACGAATTCCGAACGGTATTATCGATAAGATACGCCTAATACGAATAAATCTCCTGATTTCGAGAAGTCGAATACGAATTCCTAAGATTTTATATATGTTTAGTATGTTAAGCACAAACGTAGCTACGAAATCAGGAGCAAGAAGGGAATTTGATGATTGACAATCTAGACAAGCGCATAATAGAGATCCTGAAGAAGGATTCACGCTGTCCTTTCGTTGAGATCGCCGAACAATTGAGCGTTTCCGAAGGAACTATCAGAAGCAGGGTCCATAGGATGACCGATGAGGGAATCATATGCGGATTCACCATCAAGACGAGCTCGAAGAACGTTAAGGCATTGGTTGACATAAGGATGAACGTCAACACCGACGGCGATCAGATTGCGGACGATCTGTCAAAGCTTCCCGGAGTGATAGAAGTCTATGAAGTAACTGGTGATCAGGACATGGTTGCCATCGTTGACGTCGAATCGTCACAGAAGCTTAACGAGATCATAGAGAAGATGCGTAGGTTCGACAGCATCCTGAGCACACGCACCCGCCTTATCTTGAAGGAACACTTCGGAGAGCGATGAACATGTTCTCCGGTACCGCGACGGCAATAATCACTCCTTTCAAGAAGGACGGTTCGGTTGATGAGGACGCACTCAGAAAGTTAGTGGACTTTCAGGAGAAGAACGGCGTCGGCACGATAGTACCATGCGGTTCCACCGGCGAATCAGCCACGTTAAGCCCTGAGGAGCACATCCATGTCGTCAGCATAGTGATAGATCAGGCCAAGAAGGCAAAGATCGTCGCAGGTGCCGGAAGTAACTCAACGTCTGAAGCAATAAACTTCAGCAGGTCCGTCATGGACCTTGGCGCTGACGGAATCTTATCAATATCACCATATTACAACAAGCCCACGCAGGAAGGCATATACCAGCACTACAAGGCAATATCCGAAGCAGTGGACATCCCGATAGTCGTTTACAACGTTCCGGGACGCACGGGAAGCAACATCTCCGCGGAGACGACACTCAGACTTGCGGAACTGAACGGAATAGCAGCGGTGAAGGAAGCAAGCGGCAACATGGAACAGATCCAAATGATCCTTGCGGAAAGACCGAAGGGGTTCCTTGTTCTTTCCGGAGACGATGCGCTGACGTTCCCGATGATGGCGCTTGGTGCTGAAGGTACCATTTCTGTAGCATCAAACTGCATACCCAAGGAAGTAAGCACCATTGTTGACCTATGCAGAAGGAACAAATTCATTGAGGCCAGGGAGATCCACCTGAGGATGATGCCGCTGTTCAAGGGACTGTTCATGGAATCAAATCCGATCCCGATCAAGTACATAATGAAGAAGCTCGGCTTCACCACCGGTGCGCTGAGGCTGCCTTTGACTGAAATTTCAGCGGAGAACAAAAAGCGCATGGACACGATCCTCGCGGAACTCAATATCAGGTGACAACATGATAAGAGTGGTCGTCGGGGGAGCCACAGGTAAACTTGGAAGACTTGTGTGCGAGATGATTCGTTCATCCAATGACATGGAACTCGTTGGTGCAGTCATATCTCCGAATGGAGGAAACGTTGGAAAGGAGCTGTATCCCGGAATATTCGGAACTGTGCCAGCCGACATTTCGAAGACACTTAAGAACGCTGACGTTTATGTCGACCTTACGACACCAAAGGCAGCTGCGGAGCTGATCGCGGACATACCGAACAATAATGTTAACGTAGTTCTTGGAACAACAGCCGTTCCGGCCGACGTGATAAGGAAGATGGAGAAGAACATCGCAGCAAGCAAGACGTCTGCTGTCATATCAGCAAACTTTGCGATCGGCGTAAACGTATTCTGGTCCGTCGCGGAGAAGATGGCGGAGATGTTGAAGGGATATCAGATAGAGATCACCGAAGTACATCACGCAGGCAAGAAGGACTCGCCCTCCGGAACAACGCTGGAGACTGTAAAGAGAATTCAGTCGGTAACCGGTATTGACAACATACTGTACGGAAGGAACGGCGTATCCGACGGACGCGGTGACGAGATATGCGTACATTCGATACGCCTGGGTGATGTTGTCGGTGACCACACAGTAATGTTCGCAGGAAACAAGGAAGTGCTTGAACTGAAGCACAATGCAATTTCACGGGATACGCTGGCATCAGGGTGTCTCACATGTATCAGATGGATACACGATAAGAAGGACGGAAAGATTCACGGAATGAGAGAGGTGCTTGGAATATGATCACGGTAATGAAGTTCGGCGGAACAAGTGTGGGAAGCGGCGAAGCTCTCTCCAGGACGGCCGATATAATAGCGGGAACAAAGGGTTCGAAGGTTGTCGTCGTTTCAGCAATGTCCGGAGTGACGAACATGCTGATCGGCCTGCTCGAGAACGAAGCAGACAAGGCTGCCAGTGTAAAGGAAATGCTGATCCAGAAGCACATGGAGGTCGCCAAGGGCTTCATTTCCCCTGACATCTTTGACGAGTTCGTAAAGAAGTTCAACGGCCGTATCGAAAAGCTGTTCCAATTGGTCGGAAACCCGGAGACGAAGAAGGACCCATACTACAAGGACAACATCTCATCACAGGGTGAGAGGCTCTCCAGTCTTACGTTATCTTACATCCTGAGATCCAAGGGAACAAACTCCATAGCACTTACTTCCGAAGAGGCGGGAATATACGCAGAAGGAATGCCTGAAGCAGGCGAAGCCAATCTGGAAAAGACCGCACAGGGCCTTTCCGTAAACCTCGTTCCGTTGCTTGCACTTGGTGTAGTTCCTGTCATTACCGGATTCTACGGAAAGATGGACGACGGCCGTCCGTTGACATTTGGACGTGGCGGTTCGGACTATTCCGCTGCTGTGGTGGCAAATGCATTGAATGCCGACCTTCTGGAGATTTGGACGGATGTCGACGGATTCATGTCCGCCGATCCCCGTGTGGTTCCGGACGCAATGGTCATTGACGAGATGAACTTCGGTGAAGCTGCGGAACTTGCATACTTCGGTGCGAAGGTATTGCACCCGAGAACAATAGAACCGGTAAGGATGAAGCACATTCCCTCAAAGGTAAGGAACTCCTTCAACCCGGAGGCTCCCGGTACATTGATCCATCACCTCAGGGCACCCAAGGACGAGCTTCTGAGAAGTGTGGCAATGAAGGCCGATCTGTCGATCATAACGATCAGTTCCGCAGAGATTGCATACAGACCCAGGATGGTCTCCCGCATACTGGAAAAGATCGCTGATGCGAACGTCATAGTATACGCAATGTCCACATCACTTTCAACGATCGCGCTGCTTCTGCACAACCTTGACGTGAAGAGTACGTTGAGGCACTTGAACACACTCCCGCCGATGGATATTGAACGTATCGATGTGAAGAGCAATGTAGCATTGATATGCGCCGTCGGTGACAACCTGCTGAACAAGTGCGGTGTATCCGCTGACGTATTCTCAGCTGTAAGAGATGCGGGTGCGAACGTAGAACTTATATCAGAAGGTGCGTCTGATGTTTCATTGAACTTCGTGGTACCTATGGAGAAGGCTACCGAGACCGTTCGTATACTGCATGAAAAGTTTGTTGGTGAATGAAATGAGGGATTTCGAAGGCGATAAGGGAACAATGCTGATAGGCGGCATTAGAACAACTGACATAGCAGATGAGTTCGGAACACCCATTTACGTTACGGACGAAGCAATAGTAAGAGAAAACTACCGTAAGATATACAACGCGTTCGCGAAGCACATGACCACGCGCATCAACTATGCGTGCAAGGCGAATACGAACCTGGCGATATTGAGGGCACTGGAACAGGAGGGAAGCTGTATCGATGCCGTATCGATCGGTGAAGTGCTCACATGTCTGAAGGCTGGGTTCACTCCCGACAGGATACTTTACACCGGCGTCAATGTTTCAAACGATGAACTGAAGGCGTTAGTCGAAACCGGTGTTGACATCAACATAGATTCAGAATCACAGTTGGAAAGACTCGCAAAAATCTCCACCGATGTAAAGATATCATTCAGGATAACGCCCGGAGTAGGTTCGGGACACAGTGCAAAGGTCATCACCGGATCTAAGGGTTCCAAGTTCGGGATACCTATTGACCGTGCACTCAAGGCTTATGAGAGAGGTCAGGAGCTTGGATTCGATATACGCGGAATCCACGCACACATCGGCTCCGGCGGTCAGACATCCGAACCATTCTCCGATGTGACGGAAGTACTGGTGGACAAGACCAACGAGATCAAGGAGAAGTTAGGCATCGACCTGGAGTTCATAGACATAGGCGGAGGCATCGGCGTTCCGTACAAAATGAACGAGCCCGAGATGGATGCCGATGAACTTGGAATTGCGGTTACAGACATAATACTGGAGAACAGTGATGTGAAGACGATCGTAGTAGAACCTGGAAGATACATCATATGCGACTCCACGGTACTGTTGACGAGATGCGTCGACATAAAGCACACCGGATCCAAGAGCTACATCGGCGTTGACGCCGGTTTCAACACACTCGTCCGTCCATCGTATTATGATTCATATCATCACGTAGCAATAGCGAACAAATTCAACAGAGCATGCGAGAAGAGGTACGATGTCGTAGGGCCGATATGCGAATCCGGAGACTACCTGGCAAAGGACCGTGTACTGCCGACTCCCGCAGAAGGAGACTTGATCGCAGTGTTCAACGCTGGAGCGTATGGATTCTCCATGTCAAGTACATACAACTCAAGACCCAGATGCAGAGAGATCCTGGTGAACAAGAAGAAGGCGGAAATCATCCGTGAAGCGGAGACGATAGACGACCTTTGGAATCGCCAGATCATACCGAAGAGGCTGAAGTAATGATAAAGTTCTGGAAGTACCAGGGTATCGGAAACGATTTTGTTCTGATAGAGAACATGGACCTTATGGTACCGATGGATGCCGAATTCGTCAGGGATGTGTGCAACAGGCACTTCGGTGTCGGAGCCGACGGTATACTGTACGTGATGCCGGGTATCAACACGGACATCACAATGAGGATCCTGAACGCAGATGGTTCGGAAGCTGAGATGTGCGGCAACGGAATACGTTGCGTTGCTCGTTATGCGTACGAACACAAGCTTGTGAACAAGCCGGAATTCACAATACATACTCTTGCCGGAGACTTGACAGCAAAGATCCTCGATCCTAATGACTTCCTTGTGGAAATCAACATGGGCGCACCGATCCTGAACTGCCCGGACATCCCGATGAATTGCAAGGGCAAGTTCATCAGCGAGGCATTGGATGTGGATGGTTTCAAGCTCACGGGTAACGCAGTATCGATGGGTAACCCCCACTTCATCACGTTCGACGAACTTGCTGAAGAGAAGATTGACGAACTAGGACCGAAGTTGGAATCCCATACGATATTCCCGAGACGCACGAACGTGGAATTCGCAAAGGTCAGGGACGAAAAGATTTACATTCGTGTCTACGAAAGGGGTGCCGCCTGGACATTAGCATGCGGCACCGGTGCCTGCGCTACGACCGTGGCAGCAGCATTGAACGGAATGGTTGCTTTCAACCAACCGATTGACGTCCGCCTCCCCGGCGGATGGTTGAAGATTACAGTCGACAAGGACCTGAAATATGTCCTTATGGCCGGACCGGCCGTGCCGGTCTACGAAGGTATACTGATGGAGTGATACCAATGAAATACGAACCCGCAGAAAGACTTCAGAAATTACCTCCGTATCTCTTTGCCAAATTGGAAGAGATGACGGAAGTGAAGAGAGCACAGGGATTGGACATAATCGACTTTGGAATAGGCGACCCGGACCTTCCGACACCTCAGCCGATAATCAAAGCATTACAGGATGCTGTCGCAGATCCGAAGAATCACAACTACTCATCGAGTGCTGGTGAAAAGTACCTCAGAAAAGCGGTCGCAGATTGGTATAAGGTTCGTTTCGATGTTGACGTCGATCCTGACAAGGAAGTCTGTGTTACAATAGGCTCCAAAGAAGCCATATTCAACATCTCGCAGGCATTCGTGAACCCTGGTGAGAAGATCATCGCACCGAGTCCCGGATACCCTGTATACTCAGGTGCGTCATGCCTCTTCAATGAAGCAAACGCAGTAGTCGTTCCGTTACAGGAAAAGAAGGGCTGGCTCTTAGATGTTGACGAGTGTCCCAAGGATGCTAAGATGCTTTACGCCAACTACCCGAACAACCCCACCGGAGCTACGTGCGACTTAGCGTACATGAAGAAGGTCGGCGACTGGTGTAACGACACCAACACGATATTCTGTTTCGATAACGCATACTCGGAGATGTGCTTCGACGGATACATGGCGCCTTCGGCACTCGAAGTCACAAAGGATTGTGTGGAATTCGGCTCACTTTCGAAAACGTTCAACATGACCGGCTACCGCATCGGATATGCAGTAGGAAACAAAGACCTAATTGCAGGACTGAAGAAATGCAAATCACAGATTGACTCCGGAGCGCCGAAGTTCATTCAGAAAGCTGCTGCCAAGGCGTTATCGATGTACACCGGCCGCGGACTGCCTGACATGATAAAAGGCAACATGAAGACGTACGGCGAAAGACGTGAGATTCTCGTAAAGGGACTCAGAGACCTCGGCTTCGATGTGAAAATGCCGAAAGCAACGTTCTACATCTGGTTCAACTGCGGCATGAGCTCGGAAAAGTTCTGCGAGAAGATGCTCGACCTTGGAATCGTCATTACACCGGGAAACGGATTCGGAGCCTCTGCGGACGGTTACGTCAGAATGACTGTGACGCAGCCGAAAGAACGTATTCTGGAAGCACTTTCAAGAATGAAGGGCTAAACCTTTTCTTTTTCCTTTTACGGATGTTTCTTGAACGAATCCTTTAACGCTTCGACCGCAGGTAACGTTTCTCCCAGAAGGAATGATTCCAATGCTCCGCCTGCTGTGCTGACGTATGAGAAATTATCCGTCAGACCGAACGAGTCTGCTGCTCCGACTGTGTGACCTCCGCCGACGACCGACTGGCCTTTGCTGTTGATCATCGCATCCATTAGTTCTCTGGTGCCTTGTGAAAAGCCATCCTTCTCATACATTCCGGACGGGCCGGACATGAATGAGGTCTTTGATGAAAGTATGACCTTCTTGAATTTTGATATTGATTCCTTTCCGATGTCCAACGCCGGTTCCACGGAAGGCATGTCCCCCATTGATACGTTGGTCCGTTTACCGTCGCGTTCCACGGCTACGTCCTGCGGTAAAAGTATCCGCTGACCATACTTGCTCATTACATCACGTGCAGCCTGAAGATTTTCTTCGGTCATCTCTTCCTTCAGAATTGTAAGACTTGCCTCGCCGATGTCCGTACCTCTGGCGACAACGAATGCGTTTCCCGCCAATCCCGTCAAAATGACGGTGTCTGCAAGGTTCGTTCCCAGAACATGGTCTATCATTTTTGAAACGTCGCCGAACTTCGCACCGCCGAGAACAAACACCGACGGACGCTTCGGGTCGCTGAATATCGAATCAAGCGCGAACAGTTCCTTGGCCATGAGACGTCCGGATGCTGACGGAATGACAAACGGGAAACCGACAAGCGAACACTGGGAACGGTGAGCTGCTCCGAATGCGTCGCTCACGTAGTAATCAAACAACGGCGCAAGTTCCTTGATCAGTATCGATTCGGAATGTTCCTCGCCGCTGAGCTCCTTTCCTTCGCAGTCCAACTCACGGACGTTGCCCAAAAGGAGTGCCTCTCCCGGTTTCAGGGACTTGATTTCTTTCTTTGCATCATCGCCGATCACATCGTCAACGTACTTGACCGGATGGTTCATGTGTTTCTCTAAATGAACTGCATGCTGTTCCAACGGAATGAAATCCCATTTTCCCTTTCTGCTCTGATGTGCCAGTATTACAACTTTGGCTCTTTTTCCGATCAGTTCGCGTACTGTCGGTATTACTCGTCTGATACGTGAATCGTTGATTATATCCAACGTCTTCTTGTCAAGTGGAGCGTTGATGTCCACTCTCAGAAGTACCGTTTTTCCATTGAAATTAAAGTCTTCGAGTGTGTGGAAATCCCTCTTCATTGTAACACGCTCAGATGCCCATTCCCTTGTTGGTCTTTGCCATTGATTTGGCGAAGTCTTCCTCGAGCTTGCACATTGATCTTATGCAGTCGACAATCTCCGGAATGACATCGGATTCCTGGTGGACTGCCTGATAGTAATACAGTTTGTTTCCTACAACCTTGATTCCATCTTCCCATACGACAATTTCAAACATATCACTGCGGGTGCGTCCGAGGTCCCTGGCGAGCTCCATGATCTGAGCGGATCCTTTAATTCCGTCTGAACCCTTTACGACCCTGACCCTGGGCTGACCTTTCCAGATCTTGATTATCTCTTCCGTTGTTATCTCGTTCTTCAGCTCAACCATCACTGTGTGGAAGTGCATGAGTGTCGTCGGTACTTTGACCGCCATCGTCTCGATCTTCAACCAGGGCATGATGCTCTGCACATCCGGTCCATGGTGTGTCGGTAATTTTAATGAAGGTTCGATTGAATTGATCGGGCCGTTCTTGCTGTCTCCCGGGTCCGCACTGCGTCTGATCAGAGTTGCGAAGACATCCTTGATTCCGATCTGCTTGTCTATCGGGTACAGTGTTCTGATAAGGCCGGTGGTGTTGCACGATACAACACGTGAGAACTGTGCGCCCCATGACTCCTTGTAGTTGGCGAGAGCGTTGAATGATATTCCTGTGAGGCTGTGGTCCTCTCCGCCCTGGAAGATTCCCTTGATACCTGCCGCAGCATATTCCGCCTTATACTGCTCTGCTACTTTTCCAGGGGTGCAGTCCACCATGATGTCGATCTTCTTGTACAGGTCCTGAACCGTTCCTGCGGTCTTTATCCCCGCTTTCTTGAACGCTTCCACGGAATCGGCTGGCACATAGATGTCCAAGCCCATTTTTGCTGCCGTTGCGGCTTCGTACGTCGGCCTTGTCTTGGTGACTCCGACTATCTGCATGTCATCCTGTTGGTTGACAGCGGTGGCAGCTCTTTTTCCGATCGTTCCGTATCCGTTGATTCCGACCTTTATCTTCATTGGGCAATTCTCCTTTTGAATCCGTATGCGCATGAACGAAATAAACTTACCTAATCACAATTCCGTTCGCGTTCCGAGAAAATGAATTCCTTGGCCTTCCTCATCTCGCGTGGGCCGTTGCTCTGTTCCACCTTTTCCTCACCATATTCCGGCTTTATCTCCCTGTCTTGGAATAACGCGGCGACCCCTGCGACCACTTCAGCGGTGGCACGGAGGTGGTATCCGCCTTCGAGGATGAATGCTATCTTCTTGTCCGGTGCTGCATCGTAGAGCTTCTTGCACAGTCCGATGTAACCTTGTGTGTTCAGGACCATGTGTGAATTGGTATCGCCGTAATGACCGTCCACTCCCAGACATATTATCAGTAGTTCAGGTTTGAAATCCCCTATCAACGGAATGACGATCTCATCCATTGCGATATTGTATGTATTGTTCCCGGAGCCCCTCGGTATCGGGACGTTGACATTGTATCCCGTTCCCGCTCCTTCGCCGATATCCTCGAGATATCCGCTGTCCCAATAGAAATCCGCTTCATGCAATGAGACCACCATTACGTCCTTCCTGTCATAGAATATCTCCTCGGTTCCGTTGCAATGGTGTACGTCCAGGTCTATTATCATAGTCCGTACGTTAGCGGACTGAGCGGCTATCGCCGCGTTGTTGAGATAACAGAAACCACCCATCCTGCTCTTTCCGGCGTGGTGTCCCGGGGGACGGGACAATGCTATGGATGGCTCTCCATTCAAGGCATGTTTCACAGCCTCCACGGCAAGCGATGCGGACAGCATGGCCATGTCGTAAGTATCCTTGCGCAACATGGTGTCTGGGTCTATCGGCATCTCCTCACCGCTCTTCAGCTTTTTCAGGAGATCTGCCGTATGTATTTTGAGAACCAGTTCATCATCGATCGGATGAGGCGGGATAACGTCCCATAAACCCTCGTTCTCCAACTTTTTTCTGATCGTTTTCAATCTGAAGGGGGATTCGGGATGATCACTCCATTGGGAGTGTTTCAAAAGATCTTCATGATACACTATCACCATTCAGACGCCTGATACTGTATGTTGAGCAACCCTTATTAAGTAATACCATACTAATCGTGTTCACGCAGGTGTAACCAATGAAAGGCTCAAGGGCACTTCTGAAAATGCTGGAAGACAGAGACGTGGAAACGATGTTCGGATATCCCGGGGGTCCCGTCATTCCTATTTTTGACGAGATCCTCGAGTCCTCTGTACGCCACGTACTTGTCAGGCATGAGCAGTGCGCGGCCCACATGGCTGACGCATATGCACGTGTCACCGGCCGTACCGGAGTGTGTCTGGCCACAAGCGGCCCGGGTGCAACGAACCTCGTCACCGGAGTTGCAACTGCATTTGCTGATTCCACACCGATGTTGGTTCTTACCGGACAAGTTGCCACAAAATCATTGGGGTTGGGGGCATTCCAGGAAGTGGACGCTTTCAGTTTGATGATGCCCGTTACGAAACACAATTACAGGGTTCTCGATCTGAAGGACTTACCGTACGCGATAGACCAGGGATGGAATGTTACGAAGACCGGACGTCATGGTCCTGTGCACATTGATCTTCCGGTGGATACAATGAACTCACAGATCGATGAGTCGTTACTATCAAAGAAATATCCCGCCAAGGCCGTGAGGGAAGATCTTTCGGCAATACCGAAAGCGGTGGAATGGATAAAGGCAGCGAAACGTCCCATCATACTTTCAGGCGGGGGGGTCGTTTCCTCAAACGCTTCCGCTGAACTGATTAAGTTCGCAGAGATGCTTGGCGCACCCGTTGTCATGCCACTGCTGGGTCTTGGTACTGCTCCGGCAGATCACCCGTTATCATTGGGTTCGGTGGGAATGCACGGAAAGATGTGCAGCCTCAGTGCACTGAAAGAGTCCGACTTGATCATAGCAGTGGGAACAAGATTCTCCGACAGGACGCACAGCTTCCACAGTCAGATGGCCTCCGACTGCAAGATTGTTCACATTGACATCGATCTTGTGGAGTTCGGAAAGCACGATCAAGTCTCCGCAGATATTCTCGCGGATGCGAAGAGGGCACTGCTTGAATTGATGAGACAGCTGAAGACCGCACCGGCACATCCGGAATGGGTCGCCAAGGCCGCTCAATGGAAGAAGAAATGCGACTGCAACATCGATCTGAACGATTCACCGATCGTACCGCAGAAAATAATGCACGAGATCAACAAGATCTTAGACGACAATACAATCATCACGACCGATGTCGGTCAGAACCAGATGTGGGCGATGCACCACCTGAAGATACGCAAACCGAGACAGCTGATAACATCAGGAGGATTCGGAACAATGGGATTCGGACTTCCCGCAGCAATCGGTGCAAAGGTCGCATGCCCAGAGAAGAAGGTCATGACGATCACCGGAGACGGCGGATTGCTGATGGTCATACAGGAACTCGCAACCGCAGTTGCCGAGAACGCGCCTGTTGTCATATGCTTACTGGACAACGGATGGTTAGGAATGGTCAAACAGTGGCAGAACCTATTCTGGAATGACAGATACTCGCACACTCAGTTGAACGCATCACCCGATTTCGTCAAGATTGCGGAAGCATTCGGTGCAAAAGGCCTGAGGGTTGAAAAAGCGTCCGAAATCGGAGATGCACTGAAGACCGCGTTCGCATCCGACAAACCGTTCCTGGTTGACATAAAGGTCGACCCGAGAGAAAATGTTCTGCCGATGTTACCGCCGGACCCAAAGGTGCCGATAGTAAAAGGTCGCTGTCTGTATTAAGAACGATATCTTTTAGTTCTATCAGATTATAGCGTGAAATTACTGGTGATTTCAGATGAAGATATATCACGATGCAGATGTCGATATGAATGTCCTCAAAGGCAAAAAGATCGCAGTCCTCGGTTACGGGGCTCAAGGACGTGCTCAAGCGTTATGCCTGCACGACTCAGGTCTTGATGTTGTCGTTGGAGTAAGGAAGAACGGCCCCTCATGGAACAAAGCCAAAGAGGACGGATTAAAAGTTGCTGAGATTCCTGCTGCAGTAAAAGATGCGGACGTCGTGATGATGCTTCTTCCGGATGAGGTTCAGCCTGACCTGTACGAAGAAATGGTCAAGCCGAACATGAAGAAAGGATCGGCATTAGAATTCGCCCACGGATTCTCGATCACATACAAACTGATCGCACCGCCGGCGGACATCGATGTTATCATGATGGCCCCGAAATCCCCGGGTGACATGGAGCGTGTCGCATACCTCGAGGGATTCGGAGTTCCGGCACTTATCTCAGTTCACAAGGATGCCACCGGAAACGCAAAGAAGCTTGCGCTGGCACTTGCTAAAGGAATAGGATCAACACGCGCAGGTGTGTTCGAAACAACGTTCGACTTTGAGACAAAATCAGACCTCTTCGGGGAGCAGGCAGTTCTCTGTGGCGGAATAACAGCATTGATCAAGGCAGGATTCGACACGCTCAGAAAAGGCGGATATCCGGCAGAGATAGCATACTTCGAAGTTCTTCATGAAACGAAACTCATCGTTGACCTTATTCAGGCCGGCGGATTCACATGGATGTGGGATGTTGTTTCCAACACCGCGGAATATGGAGGATTCACAAGGCGCGACCGTGTAATAACGGAAGAGTCCAAGAAAGGAATGCAGTCAGTTCTCGATGACATCGAGTCAGGCAAGTTCAAAGACGACTGGAGAGCAGAGTGGAAGAACGGCCTCAAAGAACTCAAGAGAATGGAGAATGCTGAAAAGGATCTTGAGCTCGAGACCGTCGGAAAAGAGATCCGCGCATTATTCGAAAGGAAATGAGCTCATGAGCAGGATCGTGATCCGCACAAGGAACGGCGTATACAACGCAGAACTTGATGGGTCCGATCTTTCAAACATCATTTGGTTATCACTGCCGTTCCGAGCATCGATAAACATGCTCGGTTCGCAGATCTATTTTGAAATGAAGACCGAGGAAAAAGTGGAAGGCGATTCCACTGTATTTGATGCGGGAGACATTGCATACTGGCCTCAGGCTAACGCACTATGCTTGTTCTTCGGCCCGACACCACTCAGCGGTGACGACGGCCGTCCGGTATCGGCGTTTCCGTTGAAGAAGATCGGTCGCATTACTGACGACTTTGAAACAATGTCGGAAGCGGGCGACAGACAAACGATCACGTTGGAACGTTCGTTCTAATTCCCGATCAGTTCCATTCCGCTGAAGCTTACCGTCGGTATCGTCACCGGGCCCATGTTGATGCTGTCGTTTCCAATCATCTCCACATTCTCGAGAGCGGTGATCATGTTACCCATGAGCAATGCATTGTTTATCGTCTCGACGGTCTTGCCGTCCTTGATGATGTATCCTGAACGCACTTCCAACCCGAACCTTCCTGTCAGGGAATCTGCCTCGGGCCATGCGAACTTTTCAACGTAAATGCCGTTCTTAGTGGATGCGATCATGTCTTCCTGAGAATACCTTCCGGGTTTGAGAACAAGGTTCATCGGCTTTATCGATACGGGGTTTTCGTAAATTCCCTGTGACTCTACGGTACTGCGTCTCAATCCGTTTCCGGTACTGTCCCCGACGAAACTGTCCCTCAGGAACGACTTCAGAATTCCATCCTCAACAAGCACCTTCCTTGTTGCCGGAGTACCTTCATCATCGAACGCGGAACACAGCGGTGCAGGAGACTCTGGGTCATCTGTCAGCGATATCGAATCCGATGCCACCCTCTCGCCCATCTTGTCCTTCCAGAGACTCCTTCCGTACATTACGTTCTCACCGTTCAAAGCAGAACCTGCAGATGACAATATCATGTCACCAAGTTCCGACGGCGGAAGGATCATTGTCAGATTCTTCTTGCCCTTGAATGCTTTCGCGCCGGCGGCTGCATTCGCCTTCTTTGTCAACGATTCTCCGAGGGTTTCCGGATCAACATTCAAGGAAGTTCCGAATAGCGTTTCGACGCCTTCACCAGGATGTTCCTTTCTTGCCATTGATGTGAAGTGTCCGTATAACGTCGTACCCGCGTGTTCCGTGTTTAGTCCGTTCGTATTCGCCACATCCGATATGACCGTGGAGACTCTCAGCAATCCTCTCGGGATGTCCGTATCACAGAAGTCTATGACCGACTGTGCGATATACGTCAACTCTTCGGGAGTGATATTCTCGATCTTGTCATCCCACATTCCCTTCGGGCTCACCCTTTTCACTTCGGGCATCGGATATCCTTTGAAATCCTTGGTTGCAGGGGAATATCTTGCAACTTCCTCGGCCATCTTTGCACATGAATCGACGTCATCATCGGAATTCAGCGTCACAGACGCCTTTCCGACCTTTCCGTCAGTGTATATGCGGAACGAGACTCCCATGTCTGTCTTCGTTTCCACGTTGCTTACCTTCGAACCATCGATATAGACAGCATTCGTAACGGTCTTGATTATGAACGCCTCAGCTGCATCGTATTTCTTTCCGAGGTTGATCGCACGGTCCATTATGCTGAACATCTTATCCACCTCCTATGATTATCGTTGATCTGCAGTACGGTCCACCAGAGGAAACGTTCACCCAGTCTTCGATTCCCTTACCGCACATTCCGCCGTCCACAGTGAATTCTTTGGATGCTGCATCAGTCGTTCCGAGTATCTCCAACGCACGGCCCGTGAGCGTGAATGAATTCAGCATCTTCGTGATCTTACCGTTCTCTATCAAGAATCCACGTAACGATTTTGCTTCGAATCCCCCTCCGACGGGGTCTTCCATTCCATTGACCATCTTATCGCAGAGTATTCCGTATTTGGTGTCTGCGATCATATCATCGAGTGTCCTGTCGCCGGGTGCGAAGTAGGTGTTGGTCATCCTTGCCCAAACCCTCTTTCCGAAGTCCTCCGCACGGCCGTTGCCCGTTGGCAATACGTCCATTGCTGATGCGGTTTCAAGCGTATGCATGTATCCTGTATACACGCCATCCTTGATTATCTGGGTCTTTGATGATCTCGTACCTTCGTCATCAAACGGTATGGACCCGTGACCTCCTTCGTATGTTCCGTCATCATACATCGAGATGACCGGGGAAGCAACCCTCTTTCCCACCACATCGGTCAGGAATGAACGTTTCTTTATCACCTCGTCCGCCTCTGATGCGTGACCCATGACCTCATGTGCTAACAATCCGGACATCATCGGGTCTGTAATGACAGTAAGCGCACCTGACGGTGCCCTTTCCGCTTTCAGCGTGGCGACCGCTTCCTTTGCAGTCGTACGTCCAAGCTTCTCAATATTCACGGACTTGACCAATTCGAACCCTGCGGTTCCGTCCGGTCCGTCGTAGTATCTTTCAATTCCATTTCCGTCCGAAGCGATTGACATCGCTCTGAATCTTGTACGGACCTCGTCCCAATCTATCTCAGAACCTACGGAATTGATCAGAATGTTCTGTTTCAGTTCCTCGCTGTACGATCCGATACGATTGATCACTTTATCCATCGTCTGCGCTTTATCAACATCCAGTACGGCAGCGATCTTCTCCTGCAGGTCCACATCATTCGGATGGATCTTCACCTTTTGTGAAACGGACTGTTTGATTATCGGCGGTTCGATCTTCAGGTCGCTCTTCCTCATGCCGCGTGCATTCCTTACTGCAGCGTCAGCAGCTTTGATTATCTCCTCCGGCTGGAATGTCGAAGTGGTTCCATATCCCCATCTTCCTCCTATCCAAACTCTCAGACATGTTCCGCCGAGCTTCTTCTGCGCCAAATGACGTATATCGCCGTTCAGCGACTGAATTCCGATGGTCTTCAGTTCCTGCGCTCTCGCATCGCAGAACTCCGCTCCGTCGGACATCATCCTTTCAACTGCTTTCTGAAGAATGTCCTTCATTGTATCACCGTAAGTTTCTGATTGAATTTTGTCAGGGATTCACAACCCTCTTTCTTCACCAATACCGTATCTTCAATTCTTATGCCGCCCACTCCTGGAATGTATATTCCCGGTTCTGCGGTCACGACCATATTCTCTCTCAATATGTCCTTGGAACGGAATGATATCGTCAATCCGTCATGAACGTTCATGCCGACCGCATGACCGAAGGAATGGATGAACAGTCCCTTGAATTCTGAATTGTCGATGACCAGGCGCGCAGCTTCGTCGATTTCCTTTGCGGGAACGCCGTCTCTGATACGTTTCATTCCAGCTTCCTTCGCTTCCGCAACTACTTCGTAAGCCCTCTTCAATACAACATCTGGCTCTTTGAAGAATACCGTCCTTGTGAGGTCTGAGCAGTAACGTTCGTACTTGCATCCGAAATCGAACAGTGCTGTATCCCCGTCAGCAAGTTTTCTGTCCGATGGGGTGTGGTGCGGTTTCGCAGCATTCTCGCCGAATGCCGATATCGTATCGAACGCGTTTCCGTCCGCACCGTTGCGGCGCATCATCATGTCAATCTCGGAGGCAACATCCTTTTCGGACATTCCCTTCTTCAACATTTTCGGAATTGCTTCTGCCGCTTCCGATGCGATATTGCAGGCCTTCCTTATCGCTTTGATCTCCAGTTCGTCTTTTACCGATGTGGTCTCACGCACCGCCTTGGAGATGTCCACTATTTTAGCGGACGTTAATTTCTTGAAGAACTCCGCCGATGCGTATGATACGGAACGTGTGTTCATTCCGATCCTCTTCGGTTTTACGAGTATCTTCTTCAATGTGGAATTGAACTTTCTTCTGGTATCGCAGACGTGAACGTTTCCTTTCCCTTCCTTTGCGGACAAAGCTTCCAAACTGTTCACTATCACGTTTAACGTTCCATCTTTGGATATGATCGCGATCGCTCCTTCGAATACGCCCGATCTTTGTTCGGTCACATACCAGAACGTCGAATCCAGGAACGGTTCGGAACCGTTGACTATCACTATGTAGTCAACATTCTTAGCATTGGATATCAGACGCTCGGCTCTTTCCATAGAATTACCATAAAGGAAGTTAAGGGAAATAGGTTTTGATTCGACTTAAATGCCGACCCATTCGTTCCTGATGATCCTGTGCAACACGGATATCGCAGACAACGCTGCAAGGTGCGACGTCTTCGGGTTGTCCGGTGACGGAACGTTGTCGGTGTGACAGTTCATCTTACCGAATGCCCCCTTTATCACGAGTTCGTGTGTGTTGGACTCTGTTTCCGGATCAAGGACGATCTTGACAGTCGTTCTGTCAAATCCAACGCCGAGGAGACTGACGGTTGCCGCGACGTTAATGTTCTTCGGGAATAACTTGACAGCATCTCTGGCAGTACCTTCGAACACCACAGTTTTCTTCTTTAGGTCGTCGATGTGCACGCCCTTGTCCTCGAGGAACTTGATGTCGTGCAGACCTTCTGCGTTCTTTGTTGTAATCAATTCCACAGAATCCAACTGGTCCTTCGACGCAGCACGTAAAACGTCAGTTCCGGCTACTGCACCGGATGGAACCATGATCTTGGAACCGCTGTTCTTGCTTTTCTCGAATACGGACTCTCTAAACTTATCGTCCACTAACGCACCAACGGACATCAGCATTATGTCCACACCTCTTCCGACAACTTTCGGAAGAATTTCCATCGCAGCACTCTGACTTGCCGCTTCGACGACAAGGTCGCAGTGGTACAGTTCCTCTTCCACGGACTTGACCACATGTGCCTTCTGTAACTGATTAGCAAGGGCCTGTGCACGTTCTGAATCGGAATCGATCAAGTAGATTCTCTTGACTTCCTGCATTTCGTCCGCTGCCTTAGCGAGCTTCGTTCCTATTGAACCACAACCTACGATGGTTAGACGCATGAATCACTAGAACCGCTGTGTACGTATAAATCTGTTAGGCTTACCAAAATCATATTCGACACATGTAAGCAAAAACACAATCAATTTATGATGAGGTCCTTTATGCGTTTCTTATTCTCATCAAGAATTCTTTCAACATCAATTCCCGACTTATATGGCCCTCTCTTTTTAGCTTCTTCTAATGCTTCAAGAAGCCTCTGGGCTGCTTCAGGGGTGTCTATAACCATCATTTCATCGAAAGAGCTTGTTGGCATTTTCACTCTGAACATTACTGTGCAACCAAAAATTCAAATTTAGATTGCCAGATCCTTCATTTGTCTCCGGCTTTCTTCGAGTATTTCTGACATATTAAGCCCGGATTTGTATGGACCTCTTTTCTCAGCTTCTTCGAATGCTTCTAACAGCCTCTGGGCTGCTTCGGGAGTGTCTATAACCATCATTTCATCGAAAGAGCTTGTTGCCATTTCTACACCTGCAATAATTCCCGGAATGTGTAAATCGAAGATATATCGTGAATTAGTTGATTACTAAATCCTTTATACGTTTTTTATTCTCATCAAGAATTCTTTCAACGTCAATTTTCGGCTCATACGGACCTCTTTTTTCAGCTCTTTCGAACGCCCTCTCTAATGCCCTGACATGTTCGTCGGTTTCTATTACCAACATCTCGTCGAAAGAACTGGTTGCCATTTCCGCACTCCATCAAAACCATTGCTTATACGCCTATTTAATACTATTTCGTAGATGTAATAATTTCGAACAAAACAATGGATTCTCAAATGATTATCACCATCAGACTGAGGCCTCTTTCATCGTCCTTTCTGATATGTTCAAATCCGCAAGATGTGTAATATTCTACGAGTTTTGGCTCATCTTTGCAATCGAGTCTAACACTTTGACATCCAAATAAATCCCTGCCTTTTCCAAATGTGTTCAAAGCTAGATTTATCATTGTCTTACCGAATCCCTTCTCTACTCCATCCGCTTTCGCTAATTGTCCAAGAAGATATGCCTGAGCAATCCCGTTACTCACATTCATCCTTTTTTGCAACCCTCTGGATATATTACAATTCTCATCTGCTGCCAGACATTTTATTGCTAAAGTGTAATACCCTTTGACTACAGCGCCCTCTGGTTTAGAATCTAACATTATGTATGTTTTTGAAACATTGTTCGTATCATGAACAATCGATCGACTCTTAAGGAAATATTCTGCATCTGCATCGGCCGTACATCTAAAAGTTGACAATAACGACTTGACTTTCTCTGCGCCTATTTCCGAAAGAAGATCGCTCAGTCTGTAATGCCCTTCGTTTTTCATTTGCATCCTCATCAATTCACTGCTGGTTTCGTTATAAAAAAGTATCACACAGATGTAATTCACATTACATTTTTTTTTGAGAATTTTATGTAAAATGCATCGATAAAACACCAAAACTGTAAACACTGAAAACGCATCCCGCATACCATGAGATACACGATCGTCGATCACACCGCGGACGTGATGGTACGCTGTACCGGCGAAACATTGGAGGAATGTTTTGAAAATGCGGCATACGCATTATTCGACCAGATGGTCGACGTGACACGGGTGGATCCTGTGATGAGTGTCGACATAGACGTTTCCGGAGACGATTACGAGAGTAAACTATACGCATTCCTTTCTGAACTTCTGTTCATCCAGGGTTCGGAGATGATCATGCTGTCCGATTTCAAAGTACGTTTCGATGACGGTAACGTGAAATGCGTAGCATACGGCGAACCGTTAGACGTATCAAAACACAAGGTCAAAGGAGAAATTAAAGCGGTAACGTACCATATGCTCTCCGTCGATGAAAACGAACCGTCATTAACAGTAATATTCGACGTGTAAATATACGACTAATTCTATTCCGTCAGTATGTTGAAACTGGGTTGGTTCTCGTCGGGACGCGGTCCTGGGTCCAGGAATCTCCTGAAATCCGTAATGGACGAGAAACTCAACCATTCGTTGAACGTGGAGATTCAGTTCATTTTCTGCAATTGGGATAATGCCGAGGACAACAACCCGAAGAAAGAAGAACGTGAGAAGTTCTTTGCTATGGCCGATGAGTACGGAATCCCGTTGGTGACGTTGTCATGGAAGACGTTCAAGCCGGAACTCAGAACGAAGGATGAGGAGAGGTGGAGGGAACTCTACGGTAAAGAGATGAGACATCTCATCTCAGAATACGATTTTGATCTTGGAATTCTAGCAGGATATATGCTCTGGGTTGACGATGAAACATGTGAACAGTTCGATCTGCTAAATCTCCATCCCGCACTGCCGGACGGTCCGAAGGGAACATGGCAGGAAGTGATCTGGGAACTCATCTCCAAGGATGCAGAGGAACAGGGTGCGATGATGCACATGTGCACCAGAGATTGGGACAGAGGTGACGCAATATCATACTGCGGATTCTCGATACGCGGGCATGGTTACGATGAACTGTGGGAGAACATGAAGAAAAAACTTACAGAGAAATCCCTGCAGGACATCATCAAAGAAGAAGACGTGAACGAACCGTTGTTCAAGAAGATCAGAGAAGACGGGGCAAAAAGAGAGCTTCCGTTGGTCGTTTCAACAATACGTCAGTTCGCTGACGGGAACATCATGATTAAGAACAAACAGCTTTATTCCGACGGACATCCGCTTGACGGTGCGTTTGACGTATCCGTTGACGTAAACAAAACGGTGAAATGAAATGGGCGACGAATACAATCATCTTGATGATATCGGTTTGATGGAGGATCGTCAGTTCATATGCAGTTCACACGGACTCATCACGATGAACGATAACGCCAAGAATCTATGTGCCAGATTCATTAAGAATGGTTCCAAGGTTTACGACGTTCTCTCAAGATACGAGGAAGTTTCCGTCTTCCAAGGAAAGACAATGAAAGAAGGTGCCTCCCGGGATCTGATAAGAACAATGGCTCCACTCCTGAGGGCGAATGGTGTTACGGATCAAGCAGCATATCTCTTCGGAAAAGAAGATTTGAAACTCATGCCTGGAGCAGAACGTGCGATGAAATATATCTCGGATCTCCAACCGACATTCATCAACACAAGTTCGATAGAACAGCACATGATGTCCGTTGCCGAGAAACTCGGATTCAACATGGGCAACATTAACTCCAGCGTGCTTCCATTTGAACCAATTGTAATCAACAAGAAGGAATCCAAAGAACTCAGGGAGTTCTGCACAGCGATCTCAAAAATGGACCCCAAACGTATTCCGACAACATTACCGGAACAGGGCGAACCGTACGACAGAGATGGCTGGGAGATGCTTGTGGAACTGGACCGTATATTCCTCGACCTAATTCCGGACATGGAATTCTTCCCAGAACTGGGAAACATCACATCGGTCGGAGCAAACGAGAAATCATACACACTCCTGGAGATCAGACGTCAGTCATCCATTGACTTCGATTCTACGTTGTATGTAGGAAGCGGACCGACAGACCATCAGGTCCTCGATATCGTGAGAGACGGCGGGGGGCTTGCAGTATCATTCAACGGTGCAGCTGCAACCGTACGCAATGCTGACGTTGCAATAATCTCACCTGACGCAACGGTGGTTGCGGTGATCGCGGCGGAATACTACAACGAGGGAATCGAAGCAGTATACGAACTGATAAAGAACTGGAATGTAGACTACCTGAGAGAAAAAGAAGGTCCTGACAAGTACCTTCTGAACACATTCATCAAAAAGTATCCGAACGGACTTCCGGAAGTCATCCGTGTGAACAACAAGAACGTCAGATCAGTGACGGAAAGAAGCGAAGAGTTCCGCAAAAAAAATTATCAAAATCGAATTTAAAATGCGGTAAACAGATTTACCACATGAAAGAATTGTGCGTGTCATTTTGTGGCACTAATTTAATTACCAATAATGTCATTTACATACGCCCATTCCCAAGCATAAAGATTTAGGAGACACTTTGTGAGAACGCCTAGAACCCTTTCAGAATTCAAAACAGAGATTCAGAAAAACTTTAGAGCAAACTCTGATGAAGATGGCTTTGGAAAAGCAGATTATTTGAAAGCATATCTGATTGAATCTAACAGCTTTGACGTGCCCATAATGGACAAGTTTAATCCATGGAAAAAACTAGAAAATTCAATAAATTGGTATGTCTCCGATAGCCAAAGAGGATACTTTGTCTTGAACAAAACAAGTGACCGAATATGGACACTTTACACCACCATGTCTGTCTCTGCAGCGGATGCGTTTGTGGCCAAATGGATGAAAAGCAACATTAACTTAGATAATTGCTGGATTTCCAAAACACAATTACAAAATTTTGGAAAAAAACAAAAATGGACAGAGCGAGGCATAGGAGTCCGATACAATGACTTATTTGCTGAATCGGACAAGGCGGGACGATTCAGTATGAAAGTTTGGTATGGTAACTCCAATTCGGTAGTGATAAAAAAAGAACTAGATCGAATAAAAAAAGAATATTCAATTACCAGCATTAGATGGAACGAAATGAATAATGGATCCACTTCAATGACTTCAGAGTGGTATACAAATGGAAAAATAACAATAAAAAACTCTGAAAATCCTAACGATGCATTTCAAAAAATCAACGAAATGAGTGGTCGGTACCTTGATTCCATAACAGAAGCTACAAAAATGAGAGATAAAAACAATAATTCCTTTGAGTTTGAATTCAAACAAAAAATCAATCTTGAAAAATATACTGAAGCCACACTAAAAGCGAAAAAGAATCTAAAGCTCTGGTTGATGGAAATAAACTCAGACTCTGACTTTAAAAGGTACAGTGGCATTGATACTCACACATGGGATGGCATTTATCTTGATTTGGCTAGTAACTATGCTTATATGAATATTCCAAAGGGTTGTGTCAATGCGGCGCCGCGATTCGCTACGATTCAAGGAAGCGAGATCGCTGGGGACATGAAAATTTATTATGATGGAGTTGAAATTTTTGTCTGAAAGTAGTCTTACGCTCTGGAATAATGTTCTTCTTCAATTTCATAAATCAAAACGTTATGAAAGCATGTTTTTTAATGCGGGCTATAAAACATACAAAATCGGTCCGAATGTACACGCCATGTCGGGAGAAACTTGCACCCCCGATATCATTTCTTGCAAAGAAAATGGAGACTGGTTAATTGTAGAACTAAGTTTACAAAAAAATGACAAGGAAGGGAAAAAAAATTCTAAACTAGGAACTTATACAACGATTAACCCTCGTAGCTTAAACATCCATGGATTAGTGGCTGTCGGGAAACCCAATCTTATTTATGGAACTGACAAACTAAATAACGATATTACCTTTTGCCAAGGGGTGTTCGTTGATGAATTTGATTGTAAAGACGAGGAAAAATTAATTGATTCTAACCTACGAGACCGCATTAAAAAACAAAAGGGAGCTGCTCTATTAAATCTCCCTCGGTTGTCTTTTTCTATTGTTCCTGAGTCGGCATCCGATCAACTTGAATTGAAAAGAGGATTGATCGTTCCAATAAAAATGCTTTTTAAACCACATTGTGGAGATATGACTGTCGAACAAATCGTTCTTTTCTGCCTTGGTGAGTTGGCGGATGCTGTATCTCCAGAAGACCTTTTGATTCTGAAAAAAAACATAATTCCACTCCTGGGGGATTTAGGAAAACTCCTAGAAGGTTATATCACATTTTCTGAAAAGACAGGAGTCATTTCCGCCAATGACTCCGTAAAAAATGGATTGAGTTCCGTCGCGATGGAAAAAATTGGAAATAAATTAAAAAAGTGGTCTACAACGACACAGAGCAGAATTGACGAAGGCGCATTTGATAAAACTGCAGTTTAATACCATATCATACTGCATTACTTTAAATCGTCACAGCGATCGAGTCCGCGTCATTATTTGTCTTTAAACCTTTTTATCCGCTTTTCGAAATATTTCGAAAGTTTTCTATCTGTGCAGTAAATGTAACAACCGTACATGCCTCTCGTCATCAGAGTTCTGTAAGTATTTCTGATGATGTTATCGGCGAGTTTTTCAGCTTCCTTTTCAGGATATTTCGAAAGCCCTTTCAATGATTGATCTGTCTTCGCCCTCTTTTTGTGATCTGTGATTACGATATCGTTCTCACATCTGAGGTCGTCTCCAATTATCACACCGACATAATCGAACTCTAAGCCTTGACATGTGTGTATACAACCTGCTTCATTCACAGACTCTGGGTCTATTGCCCAAGTTGATGAGGATCCGAGATTCCAACTAATTTTGAAATCTGATTCCGATAGAGTTATGTCATAAACATTTGTTTTGTTTTTACCTTCAGAAATCCAATTCCAGCAATAACCTGCAACCAATCTTGATTTGTTGTTTATGGCATTCTTTTCTTCAATTGCCTTCCTGAGTTCATTCGGGTCTTCGAATATTCTTATGTCATAATCGAGACCGTCTACATTGTCGAAATTCGCAGTTTCTTCTATCTGAAGAACATCCTCCACCCAAGACATGTATCCGTCCGATCCGTTGCATCTGAATTGTGATTCCAATTCAACAATGTCTATGTCGGCACCGGCCTTTTTGGCGAACTTCAGAATGTTGTCTTCTGTGCCGATATCATGAAGGGTTACACGCTGTCTTTCATCAATGAAAAATACTGTGTATTTCGAAGCATTGATCAATTCTTTGATCTGATTCTCTCCGAGATTCCTGAAAAGGCCGCTCTTCTCATTCAGACGATGAGCTTCGTCGACAAGAAGCACGTCGAACAGATTTTTCTCCGTGTTGTAAAAACCGCCAGTCCCTCCGAACAGATTGTCGATCTCCGTCTTTCTTCTTGTGTTCTTCAGTTTAGTAGAATATATTGATCTGGGGGCCTGATTCTTTGTGACATACTTCACAACACGATCTTCCCGTGTGAGATTCACCAGAAGATTCACTGCAAGTACCGATTTACCCGTACCTGGGCCACCCCTTACGATTGTGACGTGTTTCTTTTCGGCTGTGGCATTTTTACCAAGTTTGAATATACTTTCGTAAACAACTTTCTGATCATCTATCATGATGAATTCCTGATTGCCGTTCATCATACTGGAAAGCGAATCCTGCAACGATTTGGAGGGTTTCAGTTTTCCATTGTCGATCAGATATAGAGTTTCCTTATTATCGCCGTATTTGATGTGTTCTTTGATGAAATCCTGGAGACTTCTTTGATCTCTGCGTGTGAACACTGGTGCACGCTCGAGATGGCTTTGATATATCGGATCCAATAAAGGGTCATTGGTTTCACGTTTGACATAATTGTGAAGGAATGCACATGGATACATCGGAATCGGCAGTTCCTGGACAGCTTCGTTATAATCGGATATCAGGCGGACGTAAGACCATGCCTGATAGGATGGATGTTCAGTACGCACTAATCCTCCGCCGAGTACTGTTTTTACTATTCCATCTTCGTCTTCTACCTTCTCAACAGAATTCCACTGTTTGAGTTCAATCACGATTGCAGTGTTTTCCTTGGCTGAATTGTAACCTGAGAGAATTACGTCCACCCTTCTTCCCATGTGGGGGATTTTATATTCCACGGCCACGCCCATATCATTAGGCATCTGAGAATCCGCCAGTACATTGCTCACGAATCCAAGTGAGGAAACCCACGATCGCTTCTCGCTTTCAGGTGTGCCACGACCCATCTTCTCACGAATTGCATTATAGAGTTTGTCTTCAATGACACCGTCGAGAACATCTTCGGAAAAACCTACTTTCGTGTTTTCATAGATTATCATTGAGCCACCTAACAATACACCACCCAGTGTATGTACACAATCGTGTTTAAACTATCTCAGAGAAAAACAGAGAAGAAATATGGTGCTCATGCCGGGATTTGAACCCGGGTGTCGGCCTCGAAAGGGCCGAATGATTGGCCGCTACACTACATGAGCCTAAAGTAGCCGATACTAGACTTGGTTAAAATAGTTTCCGTCAAACCATATTTGAAAATTACAAATCAAGGAACCGTTATATATAAGAAAACAATGAACAAGAATAGAGGAGATTTACTATGAGTGACCTTGAACCTATGGAAAGTACGGAAGAGGATGTATCACGTGTACGTCTCCCGAACATAAAGGAAGGAGAGATCTTCGGCATTGCAGACCAGTTATTGGGTGCATCGAAGATCAAGGTGATGTGCGAGGACGGTGTCTCAAGAATGGGACGCATACCTGGAAAGATCAAAAAGAGGATGTGGATCAGAGAAGGAGATCTTCTGATCGTGTCCATCTGGGATTTCCAGCCCGATAAATGCGACGTTAGATTCAGATACACCAAGACACAGTCATCAAACCTCAGCAAACGCGGCAAGATTCCTAAGACTCTGGATGTTTTCTGAACAGGGTGAGTAAATGGGCCACGACGAGATGTACGCCCACTTGGAGAGGCACGTTGATGCGCTCAAGACCAATAAGACGGGAGACGAACGTCAAACGGTTGATGAGGTTTTTGACAAGCAGACGTTGATGACGATCTATGATTTCATGACGTCTGGATTGATCGAATCCGTCCACTATCCGATTTCAACCGGCAAGGAAGGGAACGTTTTCTACGCCACTGATGAAGAAGGTGAGCCGATGGCCCTGAAGATATTCAGAACATCGACGTCAACATTCAAGCGTGTCGCGAAGTACATAGAGGGAGATCCGAGATTCAAAGGATTATCCGGAAACAGAAGGAAACTCATCTACGCCTGGACGAACAAGGAATATCGTAACCTGCAGAGGTATTACGAAGCAGAAATTCCCGTTCCGGAACCGATCGCATTCGACAAGAACTGCTTAGTAATGGAATTCATCGGTACCGAGGACGGCGCACCGGCACCGCAGCTCAAGGACATCATCTTGGAAGATGTTGACGAAATATACGACGAAGTCGTATCATTCATCATCGACGGATTCAGAGATGCGCACTTGGTGCACGGCGATCTGAGCGAATACAACATACTGATGACCGAAGACGGTCCGATAATGATCGACTGCGGTCAAGCTGTTACCGCAGACCATTTCAACGCAAAAGAATTCTTAAAACGTGATATCACCAATATCAACAGGTTCTTCAAGAACCGTGGCGCTGACATAATCGATTTAGAAACAATAATGGAAGAAACCCTCAAGAAAGAGGAAGACGAAGAGGAGGAAGAGGAATGAGATCCATCCGTATACCGTTGGACCGCGTTGGAGCGATCATCGGAAACAAAGGAACAACAAAACGTATGCTTCAGAAGAAATCTGGCATTAAGATTACAGTAGATAATGAAGAAGGCGTGGTCATGTTCGATGACGAGAAGGCCACAGATCCGTTAATGGCATTGAAACTCATTGACGTAGTCAAAGCCATCGGCCGCGGAGTCAATCCAGACAAAGCAGTACGTTTATTCGAAGACGATGAGTTCTTAGAAGTAATCGACATCAAAGAATTCGCAGGCGGTAAGTCAAACCAGCTTGCAAGGATCCGCGGACGTGTCATCGGCACAGGCGGAAAAACAAGGGAGATCATTGAAGATCTCACTGGTGTGGAAATGATCGTTTACGGCAACACTGTGTGCCTGATCGGTAATTCAATAAGCATGCCTGTTGCGAAACATGCTCTGGAATTGTTACTGAACGGAAGCGAGCACTCCACCGTTTACAAGTACTTGGAAGGGCAGCGTCCGATGCTCAGAATAGCCGAAATGGGATTCGACCCGTGATTATCATGTTAGACCTTAGCGACACCGATATTATAGTGGCAGGGAAGGCTGCACAGAAAGGATTGTGCGACCACTGTCTCGGCCGTCTGTTCGGTAAGGTCGGCACAGGAATGACCAACGACGAACGCGGACGTCTCGTCAGGGAAATGCTTTCCCTGGAAAAGAACGACGAATGTTCGCTGTGTGATGACGTGTTCGACATGATCGACCGTTATGCAGATGCTGTAGCAGAGAAGCTGGATGAGGTCGAATTTGACAACTTCCTCGTAGGAACGAGAGTTGATCCGGACGTCAGCAAAGCTGAAGATGAACTGTGGAAGGAACTCGGCGCAGAGAATGCCGAATCAATAAAAGCGGAATTGAACCGCGAGATCGGTAAAAAGGTCATACGTCAGATGGATGGCCGTCGCGTTGAATTCAAGAACCCGCAGGTTGTCGCATGCATCGACACACGTTTCGCAGACGTCGAATTGGACATCGCACCGATATTCATTTACGGCAGATACAACAAATTGTCACGTGAAATCCCGCAGACCATTTGGCCCTGCAGGATGTGCCGCGGAAAAGGATGTCCCAGATGTAACAATACTGGGAAAATGTACCAGACATCCGTACAAGAAGAGATCGGCGATATCGCAGTAGAGATGTCCGGTGGCGACGAACACTTCTTCCATGGAATGGGACGTGAGGACATTGATGCACTGATGTTAGGCGAAGGCCGTCCGTTCGTGCTTGAGATCAGTCATCCCCGCATAAGAGACATAGATCTCGATGAATTGGAACAGAAATCTAACGAAAGCGACCTAGCCAGATTCAACAGTTTACGCTTCGTGGAACGCGCGATGGTGCAGGAAGTCAAGCTCGCTACACCTGAGAAGACCTATAAGGTAAGGGTGCGTGCGGATGGGAAGATTAATAAAGAAAGAGTAGTTGAGGTAGCCTTATCGTTCAAGGATAAGAGCATCGACCAGAGGACTCCCGCGAGGGTTGAGCACAGACGTGCCGACCTTGTGAGGGTGAGAAAAATCCACTGGATCGAAGCTGAAGTGCTTGACGAGAACTGCTTCAACCTGACGCTGAAGACGGAATCCGGAACTTACGTGAAGGAATTCGTCTCGGGCGACAACGAAAGGAGCATTCCGAGTTTCTCGGAGGTTCTCGGCACACAGTGCGTCGTAGAGACGCTCGATGTGATATCCATAGACGAATGAGGGAAATGAGATGAAAGCATCCAAAGGAACAAGGACGAAGACCCGTAACATCCTGAGCAAAAAACCCAGGGACAGAGGTCTCTCCCCGATAACAATGGGAATGCAGCACTTCGAAGCTGGTGAAAAGGTTAACATCATAGTCGACCCCAGCGTACACAAGGGCATGCCGTTCTCAAGATTCCACGGCCTTACGGGCGTTGTAGTGGGTCAGAGAGGGGACGCGTTCGAAGTGAGCGTAAAGAGCGGCAACAAGACCAAGATGGTAGTTGCACGCCCAGAACACCTGAGAAGGAACATTTAAGAGGGATTGAAAATGTCTGAGAGATACGTCAGCCTTGCAGAAGTCAAGTCAATGCTTGAAGCGGAAGAAGGAAAGAGGGAAGAGATCAGCCAAGCGCAGAGATCTGCCTTAGAACACTCTCAGACAGTAGTAAAACTGTCCGTCGAAGACACAGAGAAACTCATTGCTGAAGTCAAAGAGTTCGATTTTGTGACGGACTTTACCGCGTACAAGATTGCAGACCTCCTTCCAAAATATCCGGAGGACGTTCGTGCTGTTTTCGCCAAAGAGAGGGTAACTCTCGAGGCGGACACTATCAAGAAGATAATTGATATAGTGGATAAGTACCTTTAGACCCTTAGGAGGTCTCGCTCTTGGAAGAATACGCCTACATACTTGACTATCTGCCAAAGGGTCTGCCTGGTGGCAGCAATTTCGGAAAACGTGAGCCGATATGCTACGCTGTGGGCGAGATCGAATTCAAACTGTTCGAACTCGTACCTAAGGTAACGACAACGATGAACATCGGCGACCGTGTATACATTGGCAAAGAGACCAAAGACCGTACAGAGATCGATCACGTGAAGAACCGTGTCGGTTACGACGGATTGACAGCATCCGCCAAACTGGAACTTGAGTACGTGGTTAACGACATTGTAATGGCTGACCAGGAACGTTTCGTCAAGTTCTACAACGACGCTCAGCCGATATCACTGAAGAAGCACATGCTTGAAGAGCTTCCCGGACTTGGTAAAAAGACAATGTTCGCGATCATAGACGAACGCAAGAAGGGCGAGTTCAAAAATTTTGACGATCTCGCAACACGCGTACCGTTGGCGAAGGCACCGGAAAAGAACATCATCAAGAGAATCGTTCTTGAGTTGTCCGATCCGGAAAGGAAGCACTACATCTTCGTGTCAAGATGAAGACGAACGAGACTTCACGTCTTATTTCAGAGACCGGCGTTGTTCCAAAGAAGAGCAAAGGTCAGAATTTTCTTATTGACGAACGTGTAGCGGAACGTCACGTAAAATTCGCTGACATCGAACCTACAGACAGAATATTGGAAGTAGGCCCAGGATTTGGAATCTTGACGGGATATCTGACAGAACTTTCAGACAACGTTACCGCAATCGAATTGGATGTGAAACTTGCAGACTTCATCGAAGAAACATATCCAAATGTGAAATTGATCCGCGGCGATGCAATGAAGGTGGACTTTCCAGAATTCGACAGATTTGTCAGCAATTTACCGTACAGCATTTCCACTCCGATTATATTCAAACTTCTGGAACACAAGTTCAAGAAAGCTGTCGTAATGGTTCAGAAGGAGTTCGCGGAACGCATGGTCGCAGACGTCGGCTCCGTTGATTACTCTAGACTCACAGTCAACCTGTTCTACAGAGCCGATTGCAAGATATTGGAGACTGTGCCAGCATCACGTTTCAAACCCCGCCCGAAGGTCGATTCTGCACTTGTTGAGATTGTTCCAAGGGAAGCTCCGTTCAAGGTACTTGATGAAGAAACTTTCTTCAAAGTCACTGAAGCAACATTCAACCACAGACGCAAGCAGATCGGTACTTCGCTCAAGGCTGCAGGTCTTATCGAGAACAATGATCAGATACCATACGCCAATGACCGTGTGGAAGGTCTCAGACCTGAGGAGATAGGAAAGATCGCGGATGCGGTGTTCCTTAGCAGATAATATAACTTACAAAACCATACTGTGAAACAATGCAGATAGGTATCGTAGGTAAACCGAATGTCGGGAAGAGCACATTCTTCGGTGCAGCCACAATGGCTCCTGTGGAAATAGCAAATTATCCGTTCACAACCATTGCGGCAAACAAAGGTGTTGGTTATGTTAGATCGCCGTGTGCTTGCAAAGAACTCGGTGTCAAATGCACGCCGAACAATTCAGCATGCGTGAACGGCGTTCGTTTGATTCCTGTGGAACTTCTTGATGTTGCCGGATTGGTTCCAGATGCCTGGCAAGGGAAAGGTCTGGGAAACCAGTTCCTGGACGACCTCAGACAGGCTGACGCACTGATCAATGTCATTGATGTCGCCGGTTCAACAGATATCGAAGGCAATCCCGGAAAACCTGGTGACCACGACCCTCGCGAGGATGTTGAATTCCTCAGGCGTGAAATTGACCTATGGATACGAGAGATCCTGAGCAACGGATTCAATAAGATTGCCAGGACTGCAAAGATGCAGGGCGGGAAGATCGAAACGGTCATCCACGACAGACTGACTGGATTGAACATCTCAGAATTACAGGTGAAGCAGGCATTGAGGGAATTGTCCCTTCCGGATGACCTGACAAAATGGGGTGACGATGAACTGCTGACGTTGGCAATAAAACTCCGTGAGATCAGCAAACCGATGATTGTTGCCATGAACAAGGCAGATATCGCACCAGAGGGCAACATCGCTCTCGTGCAGGCATTGAACAAGGACTCCATCATCGTAATGTCTGAGACTGAACTAGCACTAAAGAAGGCGGAAGCCGCAGGACTTGTGGAGTATGTTCCCGGTGATCTGGAATTCAAGATCAAAGATGGAACGAAGTTAAACGATGCTCAGAAACAAGCGTTGGGATACATGGCCACCAAAATGAAGGCATATGACGGGACAGGCGTTCAAACGTGTTTAGAAAAGGCGACATTCGGAATGCTCGACCTCATTACAGTCTATCCTGTGGAAGATGAAGGAAAATACACAGACCACTTCGGACGTGTGCTTCCAGATGCTCATTTACTTCCGAGAGGCTCCACCGCCAAGGACTTGGCGTACAAGGTGCACACAGACCTCGGTGACAAATTCATACGTGCGGTCAACGCAAAGACAAAGAGAACGATAGGTCACGACTACATCCTTCAGGATGGCGATGTGATAAAGATCATTTCAGGAAAGTAAGATGGAAACATACGACGTCAGACTCATTTCAGCCTCATATATCAGCGAAGGCGAGGATGACGTTATAGTCGAACTGTTTGGAAAAACGAGAGACAAGAAATCAATCACAATCCTGAGCTATGGAGCAAAACCATACTTCTTCATTGTCGAACCAAAGAACGGTTTGGACGAACTTCTGAAGAAAGACCCAGGCGTTGTTTCTGTTGAGACTGATAGGTTATTCTATAAGGCCAAAGAAAGGGATGTTCTGAAGGTTACGATCAAACATCCGTGGGAGATTCCCGAGTACAGAAACCGTTGGAAAAGAGACTTTGATATCCTTGCTGCGGACATCCCGTTCCATCACCGTTACCTTTACGACAACGATATCGGAGCGTGCATATCTGTATCAGGAGAAGTTGTGAAAAATGATACTTATTGCACGGACATAGTTCTGAAAATGGATTCTTTCAAAAACATAGAATCCTTCGACCCGGGTCTCAAGGTTTTATCGTTCGACATAGAGAACAGCATCGCCAACGAGACGATCTACATCATCGGGTGTGCCGTAGGTGAGGATGGAAAGATTACTGAAACAAAAGTCCTTGAAGGTAATGAGAAAGAAATCATCACAGGATTCGCAAAATACATTGAAACCATCGACCCGGACATCATAAGTGGATACAACATCGACAATTATGATATCAGGCACATAATCAAACGCGCCAAGGTCAACAAGATCGACGGCGAGCTGAAATGGGGTCGCGACAGGGGCCTTCCCAAAGAGATATCAGACAAGTTCTGGAGATTGAAGGGCCGTCTCGTGATAGATGTGTGGTGGGCTGTCAAGAAGGAACTCAGACCAAAGCAGGAAACACTGAACGCAGTATCGATGCTGATACTCGGCGAGAGCAAAATGGACGTCGATCCGAAGAAGATGGATTCTGAATGGGAGAACAATCCTGCAAAAGTGAAAGAGTACTGCATACAGGATGCAAAACTCTCCCTGAAGATACTTGCAGCCATCGGAACAGTGAGGAAAGGGATGGACCTTGCAACCGTTTCATTACTGCCGTTGGATGATGTCCTGAATTCAGGTTCTTCACAACTTATCGATTCAATTCTTATCAGGCGCGCAGACCGTGAAAAGGTCGGTGTTCCATTAACAGGAAAGTTCACAAGGACCGATCAGATCGAAGGCGGATATGTGCACACAATGGCTCCCGGATTATACCACTGGGTCTGTGTGCTTGACTTCAAATCCATGTATCCTTCGCTGATCATTTCCAAGAACATTTGTTTTACAACTTTATCAGATGTCGGTGAGATAGAAAGCCCAACAGGCGCACATTTCCTTTCCAAGGAAAAGAAGGTCGGATTGCTTCCAAGAATATTGGAAGAACTGATGGCCGAACGTGATCGCATCAAGGCGGAAATGAAGAAGACAACCAATGAAAAGGAACGGAAATACCTGAACGGTCTGCAGGAAGCAGTCAAGGTTCTGATGAACTCTTTCTACGGAGTTTTCGCTTCCGCATTCTACAGATTCACGGACAAGAAGATAGGTTCATCGATCACAGGATTCGCCAGAGCTCGGGTCACTGGGATCATTAAAGAATTGACGGATGAGAAAGTTCCCGTTATCTATTCCGATACGGATTCTGTGTTCATCCAGTCCACCGTGAACGACTTGGAGAAATCCGCAGAGTTCGGAAAGAACATTGCAGCCAGATACTCAATTGAAGGCGGTCAGCTGGAATTCGAGAAGATCATGGAGCCGTTGTTCTCACATGGTAAGAAGAAACGTTATGTCGGACGTGTTGTATGGCCAAAGAAAGAAGATGAGTTATTGGTCAGAGGATATGAGATCCGCCGTTCCGATTCATTCGATATTCAAAGTCGTCTTCTAATGGAACTGTTTGAGAAGATCTTGGACGAGGACAGTTCCGGAGCGATCACGATCGTCAGAAAAACAGTCAAGGACGTACTTTCTGGAAATGTTGATGCCAAGGACTTGGTAATATCAAGAACGTAGGGGTCCCGACAGTTACGAAAACCCCGATAGGATGGCAAATGTTCAGGCTGCGAAGAAACTTGTGGACTTGGGATATGAGTTCATTCCGGGAATGAAAGTATCATGGATTGTAACAGATTCGAAGAAAACACCTCAGACTGTTGAACCATTTATCAGCGGCGTTGAGTTCACGGGCAAGCCTGATTACAAGTACTATGCTGAACGTCTGGCACAGATGGCTTCACGCATCACAGAGGTATTCGGATGGAGTGAAAAAGCGTTGATGACCGGAAACCAACAGGCATCACTTTTCGACGAAGCGTTTGAGACTGCACCGATCAAAAAACCAGAAGAAAAACCTAAGGAAACAAAGGCTACTCCGAAGAAAACCAATCTATCAGATTTCTTCTGATGCGACTAAATACAGATTTTCACGTGCAAGGCATTCATTTTACGCACGTCGGCTTACTAAGTATTAAATACAGTCCTATTTTACAGGGATACGCGGAAAATATATTCCGACGGAAATGTACCCGTAAGGGCGAATCCGACAATGGTGATTTAAATGGCTGATAAAGCAGAAGCAAAAGAAGGCGCGTCCACACCCCGTGGAAAGAGCATGTACCAATACATCGCCGACGCCTGGAAAGTACCTGAGAACTCGTACGTTAAAGAACTCAACAAACAGAGGCTCATCGTCTGGAGAAGAGATGAGAACTTCATGGTCATTGAGAAACCCACCCGTCTCGACAGAGCAAGAAAAGTGGGATACAAAGCGAAACAGGGTTACGTTGTTGTTAGGGGACGTGTCAGAAAAGGTTCCCTTAGAAAGAGAACCATCCACTCCGGTAGAAGGGCTAAGAGAAAGGGTATCACAAAGATGACCACTGGAAAGAGCCTTCAGAGAATGGCCGAGGAAAGGGCTCAGAAGAGATTCCCCAACCTTGAGGTTCTCAACTCATACTGGGTTGGCATGGACGGACAGCACGAGTGGTATGAGATCATACTCGTTGACCCGCACCACCCTGTCATCAAAGCAGACCCTAAGATCAACTGGATCTGCGAGAACAAGCAGAAGGGCCGTGTCTACCGTGGATTGACGTCCGCAGGTCAGAGAGGCCGTGGTATGCACAAGAAGGGATTCGGTGTCGAGAAGAACCGCCCCTCCATGAAGGCAAACAACCGCAGGGCAAAGTAAACATATTCACCGGGCGCAAGCCCGGCTTCAATTATCTTTTTTTTTATAATTTTGAAAGTGCTTCTTCCACTTGTACGTCGGTCATGCCGACTGTCGGGTAGAATACGGGAACGGTATCCAGAGTTCCTGGTGTGTCTAATTCGTTTACGGATATCCCGAGGACCTTTCCTAAGATCCCTGACAGGTCGTCTTTGGCGGATACGCCTCTNAGGTTCGGATCATATCTTTTCANTAGCGTCATATCCGCAGTTCCCGTAACGTAGACTCTGCAACCGCGCTTCATCATCATCCATGCTGACAGAACACCGCGGTCGTTGTTGACGTGTGCAATAACCTTGCCCTGACTTCCCAACGGAAGTCCTCCCGGTCCAGGAATGTATTTGCTGAAAATGTATGATTTATTGTTTCTGATCTCGATGAAAAACGTCACGTCAGGGTTATGCAGATCAACTTTGACTTTTTCATCGTGAGCCGTGAATATCGCCGATCCGGCTTCGCGCCCGACGTCCATGCTGGTGTACGGATGCGTTCCTTCCCTTCTAGCCCTCACTACAAAGGATTGTCCGGGCTTCAGTATCTCCTTGGAGTATTCCGCAGCTGCTTCGCAGATCTCTTCCATTGACGCACCTATTATGGACGTCTTAGACACGGATGCGACGCCGAACACTCTGCTTATTGCCTCCGCCGCTTTATCGAGATCATCCGCTTCAACGTAGAGTCTAGCTTCACCATTCGTTACTATGGCTTCCACGCCATTGTACGCAAGCATTGACATTATGTTCTCCTTCAGTTGCGCCTCGAACCTTCTGCGCACCGGGCGGCCCTTCAGGCCGATCTCGGAATAACGTACAAGCAGTATCTCCACGAACGTCCGATGGAATGCGTACTAATAACTTTACCCATATGATTTATACAAATGCCGTAATAAAGGAGCATGGATCCCATACTGCTGTTAGGTCTGATGATATTCGGACTCATAGCAGGCATAATGGGGGCATTATTCGGCCTCGGTGGCGGAATAATACTTGTTCCCGTTCTTACGATAGTCTACGACCTTCCACCGGCGGAAGCGGCTGCAATTAGTCTCATAGGCATCATAGCAACGTCTGTCGGAGCGGCATCATTCTTCGTTGAGAACAGGGTTTCAAACATACGTCTGGGTCTTTTCCTTGAAATCGCCACAGCATTGGGAGCGATATGCGGTGCGATGCTTGCCGTCTTCATTGACGGCATTTACGTTTCGCTGATATTCGTATCCATCATGATATACAGCGCCATACGCATGTTCCTCAGCCCCGAGAGGAGGGTCGCCGCTGACGAGAATGGAGAATTCGTATATCATGATGAGAAAGAGGGGTGCGATATCAGATATGACGTGGACAACAGAGTCACGGGATCTATAGGCTCATACTTTGCAGGATTAGCATCAAGCATGACCGGGATAGGCGGCGGTGCCATCAAGGTCCCGTTGATGAATCTGCACATGCACGTCCCCATGAAGGCCGCAGCGGCAACAAGCAGCTACATGATCGGAATAACCGCATTTTCCGGAGCAATAGTGTATTTCCTCAGCGGACAGTTCACTCAAAGCCTCTTGGAATATGCTGCAGCAATCTCAGTGTTCGCATTCCTGGGTGCGGTCATCGGATCACGCGCGGCAATGAGGACAAAGAACGCCGGGCTGCAACGTTACTTCTCAATATTCATGTTCTTCGTTGCTGCGTTGGTTCTGCTGAATATAGGAGGTGTAATATGAACCTCTACGGCTCCACTGCGGCAGTACTGCGTTACGGTGTGATCATAAGCATAATCATCATCGCCGTAAGTCTGATGATGAGCGTGGCCGAACTGGAGTATCACGAAGAAGTTATGTGGTTCGGCATACTGGCACTGATACTCACGCCGTTGGCGGGAGTCATTGCATCACTGCTTTCGCTGATAATCGAGAAGGACTGGAAATGGGTTGCCACAGCACTTGTTTTACTTGTGGTGATATCCGTAGGAATGATCATCGCAATATTCCTTTGATAAAAAATCGTGGTGCGGGGGAAGGGATTCGAACCCTCGAACGTCTACACGACTAGGCCCTGAACCTAGCACCTTTGGCCAGCTCGGTAACCCCCGCAAACAAGCCCTTGAACACGTAGACGTATATTTAGCTTATCGGTATTTTTGCAATAAAAAATGACAGCGCATACGCTAGAATATGAATATAAAAAGCGGAAAAACCGCTTTGAATTCAAAGAAGTGGTTTAGCTTGATCAAATAATATCAGGTTTGATTATGCCTTCATTATCTTCATCCAGCCGCCGGATTCGTATATGGCGAGCTTTCTCTTTGCGATGATCTTCTCGAAATCATCCCATGAGATCACATCGAGCCTGTTGTTGTTGCCCTTTGTGAACTGAACTCCTTCTGTTCCTTTAACGCGTCCCGGCTTCAGACCTTTGTTGGATGCTATCATCCTGGCCTTGTCCATTCCAATTTTTCCCATCATGTTTAATCCCTCTGATAATAATCCGTTTCCAGATTGACCCTTAATTCATTTTTGAGATATATATACTTTTTCAATAGGGCATAATACCCAGACAGATTTTTCTCATTCGCCGTCGAACACTTGACATCTGTCTGAAATGATGCATAGCGGAATAAAATTTACCATTCATAGTCATTTTAAGCATATCCATTTTTCAGATTCTGCAACACCTTAGATAAAAAAGATTATCAAAGGAGACGCTCCTTCCCATTCGATAAGATGAGTGTTCTGAAAAAACTGACAGCATCCGGGGACGAGATGACTCTGGAGAATCTCCAGATGGTAGGCAAGGCTCTCGGAAGCCAGTACAAGAAGGTCTCCATAGGAAGAGACTACGGAAGAGAAGGTCAGTTGGCATTCAGCGCCATCAGCTCCGGCATCATGGCGGCCGGAGGGAGTGTAAAGGATGCGGGAGTTCTTCCGGCACCCACGCTCGCATACTCCGCCAAAGGAACCGGATGTTCGCTTATGATCGGACCTCCGGAGAAGTTCGATGAACACATAGGACTCAGATTCATGAACGCAGACACCAGCATCTTCTCCGATGAGCAATTGGAATCGATGCACGTTGACGATAAGGCTGCAAAACTTCCGGCATACAACGGCGTCGGAGACATGACCGAACTGACCAATTCAATAGGCAAGCACAAGAGCGCCATTCTGAAGGAGATCGGATCCGCGGACTGCCCAGTGTGCATAGACTGTTCCTCGAACTGCGCCTCGCTCATCGTTCCGTCCTTATTGATCGACATCGGATGCGATGTCATCGCGATCAACTCACAGCTCAATCTCAAAACATGTCAACAGCGCGGCATCGATGCCGTCAGTCTAAGAGACCTTTCCGGAATCGTGAAGAGCAACAAAGGCGACATCGGTATCGCGGTTAACGGTGACGGAAGCCGCGTGGCCGCTATCGACGAAACTGGAAAGTACGTGGAAGGCGGCAATCTTTTGGCACTGCTGGCACAGTCACTCAATCCACGTAAGGTGGTCGTTCCCGTTGATACGTCAATGGTCATCAACGAGATCACCGACGCAAGTCTCATTATGACAAAAACGGGCGAGAGGGAAATATCACAGGCGATGATAGACAACAGCGCCGACTTCGGCGGATCATCAAACGGAGCGTTCATTTTCCCCAGAATGTCGTACTGCCCCGACGGAATACTCTCGTCGGCGATGGTTGCCAAACTCTCAGGGGAGAACACGCTCAGGTCCCTGGTGGACGGCCTTCCCAAGGTCTCGCGCGAAGCATCGAGGATCATCTACGAAAGAAAAAGACCGGATCTCACCAAAAGAATGAACGAAGAAATCCGTTCACTGGAATACGAAAGTCTCTGCACNGTCGAAGGATGGAGGGTGGAGATGGAATCCGGCTGGTACCTTATACGCTTCTTNGAGGACAACGTCATAAGCATTATCGCGGAAGCAAGGGACAAGGTTTACATGCAGTGTCTCATGGAAATAGCACGCGANATCGTNCANCATGCNNTAAAATAANGTGTCCACAACTTCCAGACGTATCGTACTGCCTTTGGAATCGTACGCTTTCCAGCTGCTCATGTCGTATGGTTGCGATATGATCAGGTGAACTCCGCCGTAATGTGAGAAGAAGTCTATATCGGCGTCTGATGGTTCGTTGCAATATCCCGGATGTGAATGCGCCGTTCCCACCACTGTGAAATCATGAGGTGCCATCCATGTGTTCAGNAAGCTGTGACTGTCACCGAACACAGTTCCGGGAATGATCAAAAAACCGTTTATTATTCCCTCTTCTGCTCTGAGCATGCANAGGAACTCCTGAGGATAACATGCCCTTGCGGATGCGAACAGATCATCAAGAAGATCCGTGTCTATGGCGTAGACCTTCCTCATAGGACGTTCACTAACTTCTCCTTTATCCTTCCGTAAAAGTCATCGCTGAACATTATGAACCGAGCGTATTTCGCAGAACGCGTAAACTCGAGTTTGGAACCGCCGGGAATGTTGTACTCCTTCTGTCCGTCGACCACGAGTATGCATCCTTTGTCGAGGACCGTTTCCACGGTGACCTTGGATGATGCGGGTATGATCATCGGTTTTGCAGTGAACTTGAATGCTGCCATCGGAACAAGTGCCAGCGCATGTACTCTCGGATCGATTATCGGTGCTCCGAGACTCATTGCGTAGCATGTCGATCCCGTTGGTGTTGATATCATGAATCCATCCGCGCGAAGGTCCGTCGCAAGGTGGTCGTCCACGTGAACACGGAACTGTCTGATCTTTGCTATCGCGTCAGTGTGAATGACCGCTTCGTTCACGGCGTCCTCCAAAACCTCGCCGTTGAAAACTGTGCGTAACTTGAATCTCTTCTCTACGGTATAGTCGCCTGCGCGGAGTCTCTTGATCCCCCGTTCCACCTGATCGGGTTCTATTCCGGCAAGGAAACCGATACCGCCGGCGTTGATGCCTATGATCATCGCCTCATTGTTCTGTAACGCTCTGAGTATCGTACCATCGCCGCCTATCGCTATCACGATGTCGGCTTCCATCTCGTCTATCGGAACGCCTTCCTTATCCAGAGCTTCGGCGATCGCGGTGTCAAAGACCACGGTCTCACCTTTCAGGGATGAAACGACCTTCTTGGCCACCTTCACCGCCGAGGGGATGCTCATGTTCGCATATATTCCGTAAACGATCTTTTCCTTGGATGATTTGCAGCATGCGTCGGACATGACCATGTTGAACACTTTTGTATTGCCGACCGCGAGGAAGTTTGATCTGTGGTCAAGATCGAACGGCATGTCGAACTTTGTACCGTCCAAATTGAACACATCACCACCGGCCTCTTTCAATATCAGATATGACGCAGCGATGTCGATCACCCTTATCGAGCGACGGTTGTTCTCTGCATTCATCAGGAAACCGTCTGCCATTCCCGTGGCGACGAGTATCATTTCCAGTGATGCGCAGCCGTAAGCACGTGACGACTTGACCTTCTTGGCCAATGCGAATGCGTCCCTTGCTGCACCATTCCCAAGATAGATCATCATCAGCAGGTTCTTTGGATCAGACACCTTCTTGGATTGGATCTTCTTCCCGTTCAGATATGCGCCCTTGCCCTTTCGTGCGGTGTATTTGTCGCCGGTGACGAGATTTTCAACATATGCTGTGTGAACATTACTCAACGCATTCTTTCCGACGGCCATCGAAATGGTGTACATCGGAACACCGATTATCGAGTTCGTTGTTCCATCGATCGGATCGAGAACGAGCGTGTCTTTGAATCCGTTATCGACGAAACCGATCTCCTCGCTCAGTACATTCAATTCAATTCCATTGCGTTGGATGTATCCTAGGACAACATTCTCAGCGATCTTGTCGATCTGTGTCGTCGGTGTTCCGTCGGCACCGATGCATAACTCCTCGCCTCTGGAATCCGCATCGGGAATCAATGTTATCGCATTACGTACCTCTTCGGAGATCTTCTCGAGAATATCCAACATCATTATCATGGAGAGTGATTGCGGATATATCTTTTATTCTCCGACACCAGATTTAATTGAGTGAGTGTGGAATGGCACATTCTTTTATCCTTGACCACATATCCGTGGATATATGATTGTTCCTGGCCCCTTTCTGAAATATGAAGGCAAAGTGTACACCATGAACTCCGTTCCGGGGAACAAGGTGTACGGTGAGCATTTCAGGACGCTCAATGGAGAAGAATACAGGGAATGGTCTCCGTATCGGAGCAAGCTTGCCGCATACCTTCTTCTTGGCGGAAAGGACTGGATCATCAATTCAATTACGTCAGTACTTTACCTGGGCGCTGCCAGCGGTACGACCGCCAGTCACGTTTCCGACCTTCTGCTTGGCAGTACAGTATACTGTGTGGAGTTCTCCCCGAGGACGTTCAGGGATCTGGTGAAGGTATGTGACGTAAGAAAGAACATGATGCCCATACTCGGTGACGCTACGAATCCTTCCGAGTATGCGTTCGTAGTGCCGAAGGTTGATGTCGTTTATCAGGACGTCGCACAAAAGAATCAGGCCAAGATACTGAT
>JGI994J12354_10000049_pt1 | contig 100512 bp, 71 predicted proteins | sample IntmicLarv3ML3BL_FD_12354 | JGI IMG/M metagenome (IMG submission 12354) | reverse complement strand
ATAAGCAGTGATCATTGGGCGTATCAACACATTAATTCGTTAGCTAGTGATGGAATTGTAAATGGTAGAGACGATGGTAATTTTGATCCTAATGCTACTATTACAAGAGCAGAATTTTTAACGATGGTTAATAACACTTTTAGTTTTACTGATGAAGCTGAGATACATTTTTCTGACGTGAATCCAAATGCATGGTATGCACAGCAAGTAAGACGAGCAATCGCAGCAGGATATGTTCAAGGGTTTGAAGATGCAACTTTAAGACCAGGTAATAATATTACAAGGGCTGAAGTTGTCGTTATTTTGAATAATATTTTAAATCTTCCTACTGCACCTATTGCAGGTTTTACAGATGCGAATGAAATTCCAAGTTGGGCCGAAGGTTCAGTAAATGCGGTTGCACATGCTGGAATTGTAAGAGGTTTCCCAGATGGAACTTTCAGACCTACTAATAATATGACAAGAGCAGAATCAGCAGTTGTATTATCTGGCATTCGTGATGGTTTCCTGACTGGCCAATATCCATTTGAAGGAACACCACATACTACTACAGATGAAGAAGTCGTAGCGGTGATAGGTGATGGACTCGTAATAAGTGGCAATTTTGGTACAAGTGAAGTACAAACAATAAGCGGTGATGTAAGAATTACAGGTACAAGAGCATTAGAAGTTCAGAATCTTGTAATTGAAGGTGATCTTGTAATTGTAGAAAGTCTTAGAAGTCAGCTTGTATCTTTAAATAATGTAACAGTAAATGGCGCAGTATACATAGAAAGTACAAATGTACATCTTTTGGGTTCATTTAATAGTGTGTATGTAAATCAACCGAATACTAGATTGCGTCTTAGGAATTCAGGCGGTACAACTGTACAGAATTTAACGATTTCTGAATCAGCAGCAGGAACAAGATTAACCCTTGATGCTAATACGAGTATCGCGAATGCAGTTATAAATGCAGCAAGAACTGCAATAAGCGGAAACGGAAGAATTACAAATGCTACTATAAATGCCGCAAACGTTACTGTTTCAAACGCTTCAATAATTCAAAACGCTACTGGCTCACAACAAGCGACTGTAGGTGGCGGTGCTGGAACTGGCGGTGGTAATATTGGCGGCGGAGGTGGCGGCAGCTGGACACCACAACCCACTCCACCAGGGCCAATCGATCCACCACCAGGCCCACAGCTACCTGGAGGCGAAACAACGACAGATGATCTTCCAAGCTCCGGTGCAGTAAGCAATCCAACAGGAGTGGTACAAGATGATCCTGTAGATGTAGGTATGGACGGCGACAACCTAAGTCCTCAAGCTGTAGCGGCACTTATAGATGGACTAAATACCATGACAGTAATGCAAAATGATCAAGAAGTTGCCGTAACATGGGAACAAGCAGGAAGACATGCATTACCAATATACAATAGTATTACTGGAGTTAGAGTATCAGGCGCACATTTAGAATTAGTTGTAGGTCTTGCAACATCAGCAGTAACATTTAGCCTAGACGGAGAATTAGTAGTACTCGATATAATTCTGCGTGGTGGCGAAAACCTACCTAGTGGAGACTTTGAAGCAAGAATACCAAGTAGCCTAGTTAATGTAGACATGGCCCTTTCTATAGATATAGCTGTTGAACGTGATGATGAAATTGTAGATCCAGGAGAAGAACCAGAGCCAGGACCAGGAGAAGAAACACAAGATCCACCGTCAGTACCAGCACCCGATGCAAATAGCCAAAATATAGTAATCGAGGTAACAGGAACTGATGCGGATGGAGTTGGAACTCCTGAACTTGCAGATAATAACGCTACTGCCATTATAGCTGCACTTAATGGAATAGTAATTGGTGGGGACGAAATGGACTGGTATTTACCTCATGATGGTGGGGATGGTACGCGTACACTAACTCTACCGATATTGGGCGAAAATGGTGAGGCGGTAGCAGGTACAAATATAGTAATAACACTAGGACTAGCTCCAGAAGAACCATCATTACCAGGATCAGTAGTACTAACGGAAGATCCAGGAGAACCAGATCCAGGAGATCCACCAGCAGGAGAGCCAGAGGCACCAGCACCAAGACCAGCGCGTGTAACGGACGTGAGTATTACTAATGTAGGAAACTTAACAACTGGAGAATTTACAGTAGAACTTCCTAGAATTGGCGATGTAGCTAACAATAGTGTTGGCGGAGCGCAAGGGTCCTCAGCGACCACATTCGCAGTTGTAGCGGCTGGTGAAGCTGGAGTAACTGAAGCGACTACTTTCACTTTAAATGTTACAAGATCAAGAGTAGGCGAAAACTTAACAAGCAATAATACTCTACCTATTGCACTTAATGTGAATGAGGGTAATTTAGCATTAGCAGTTCCTAATATCGCTGCATTTGCTAGAGCACTTAATGAAATACAAATTGATGGTAATAGTATAAATTGGGCATCAAATGCTAATGAGACTATAATTGCTATTTATAATGCAGACCGACAGGCAATAAACGGCGCATTCTTAAGAGCAACAAGAGGTGGAGCTGGTCAGCCTGTAAGTTCAGTTGCATTAGATATAAGAGGCGCAGAAACTAATGTACCTGCTACACTCTTACCTGCAGGTTCTTATAGCCTAGTAATACCAGCAGCTGCTATAGACGGCACTGATCAAGATATCTTTGTTGGCTTAAATGTTATTCATGCAGTTAATATAGCAGATCCTATTACAGCTTACCTTGATGAAGCTGGTAATTTCGTATCGCCACAACAGCAACAACAAGGGGCACCTATTACTTTTGAAATTCCAGCAGACGGTTCAACTGCTTTTATTACAGCACTTAATGGCTTAACAGTAGCAGGCATTGAAAGCGGACTGAATTGGGCATCCACAACAGCGGGTAATCCACATATAGTTACAGTTGAAGTATCTGGTGCTGCACATCAGGTGAGTGCTAGTCTTCCTATGGATGCGCGTAATACTACTAATAACGCTGTCACATTCGAGGTAACCGCAAATACGGAAGGTAACGTAACAGATGTTGTAATAAGAAATGGTGCGCTATTAGCTAATGGCGTTGGGTACAGATTAACTATCCCAGCTACAGCCTTTACTAACACTACTGATAGAGCTGTTATCGTTAATATGAACGTAAATAGAGAAGGTAACGCTGGCGGCCAACAGGTAACTGTAGCTGATACTAATAGAGTTGGAGTAGTTCTTGCTAATGATGGGGAATCATTAGAGAGTAGCCTAACAACTGCACTTAATAATGCCCTCGGTGGTTTACAAGTACCTAACCCTATTGTTGGTGGCGGTGCTACTACACCAATACAGTGGGTTTATCCTGGTAATCCATCACCACATACTGTCCAAATTATGACTACAGCAGATACTATAGGTGACGACAGACCAGCAACAGAAGCTACTGCAAACTTAACAGTAACACCAACGGGTGCTAGTACTGTAGGTGTAACATTTACTACCCACGAGAATTTTAATAGTACAAATTCCAACGATTATGTTTTAGTAATTCCATCGGCTGCTCACTCTACTGCAGGTATTGGTGATATTATAGTTCCAATCGCTCTAAGAACAATGCCGCACACAGAAGCTGAATCAAATTATGCGGGCGAGTTTGAACTTAACATAGAAGCATCTGGTGGGACTACTACATTCGCAATTAACAATGCAACAGCACTAGGAGCAGCCCTAAGCGCAGGTTTTGAAACTGCATTTGCAGCCAATAATATCCCAATTCAATGGATTAATGGCGCAATTACTAATACTAATAGTAATAATGGTTATCGTGCAATTGAAATCCATGCAGTACCAGCAGGAGAGTTAGGGCAAAACATATCTATTGCAAGTCCAAGAACGCAAGAGGGTGACCCAACTAGAATCGGACATTTAACAATAGCAAAAAATGATGGTACCCAAGTTATAACTGTAGCTGGTAGCGGATTTACTGCATACGAACACCTTGTAAGAAATTTCGGTGATGGTGATAAGGATTTCGTTGCAAAAATTAACGGTGATATTCTGCAGAACTCTAATGTACCTATCGAAGTACCTATAAATGTTAATGTAACAAATAGGCTACAAGCGGAAGTTGGTTCAGCATTAAGACTTGACCAAGCAGGCACAGGCCTAAGAATAGACAGCTTAGCAAATATATTGGGTAATGGGAATGGTGACCCTGCTGGTGCTATAAGAGTTACAGCTACTGGAAACCCTACAACGCAAGATTTTACAATTGCTGTCGCTGACCTTAATGCTACTGGCACTATAGGCATATACGGCACTAGAAGTAGCGACATCGTACAAATCGCACAACTAGAAATAACCGATACAACTGCAGCTTTACAAGCCCCAAATGGCGAACCATTAGCAAATAACTGGCTTAATGATATAACCGAATCATTTGCAGTAATAGAACATAGTAACCTTACCACTGCAGCGCAAGGTACAGTTACTCAATTTAGCGACGGCGATATTATCAGAGTACCGCTCGAAATGAGAAGATTAGTAGAAGCATTTTATGATAATGGTACTGAAAATGGTCCTTTCGGTAGTGCAGAGAAGCCTATCCCTATTACTTTAGTAGCCCCTACTGAGCCTCCTAATGGCGGATTACACAACGATGCAACAGGCTTAGTGACTGCTCTTAATACCATAGCAATCCAAAATACAGCAGCAAACCAGCTAAATTGGACTGGTACAACAGCTATTCGCATTTTTGGAACTGCAGAAGCTGCTATTGCTGATGTTGGTACAGGTGGCACTCCAGCCGCAACACTAACTTTAACGTTAAATTCTAGTGACGTACAAAGTGTAGCCTTAGAATCGGATTATAGCTTAAATCCAACGGATTATTATTATGCAGTAGTAACGCTTACTCGTAATAGTACTGATACAGTAGATGTTTTAATCAGGTTTAGCGTAGCTGTTCATAACGGGACTTCTGCACCAGTTATTCCAAATTTACTTCCTCTACTTGATATTGAAAACCTGGAAATTATAGCTCCAGAAAACCTCGATGGGGAACTAGAACAAGAACTAGAATACGATAAAGCAGACGAAATCGAAGAAGAAATAACAGATGAATCAGCTGAAACAGAAGTAACAGATGAACCAACTGAAATAGAAGCAACAGAGCAACAAGACTACAATCAATTAATTGAAACTCCAGTTATCGAAATCCAAAACGATAATGATGATTCTAATATTGCCAATGATTAATAACTAATTAAACACCTCGAAGATGGTTTCTATAGACTTTTATAGAAATCATCTTTTTTTGTAACGGTCTATAAGCAGGCGCGTTGAGCTTGTGGGAGCCGCCCCAAACCTGCGCAAGCGAACGCGCGCTTGACCGCGTTTTGGCTACCAGCGAAGCTGTAAGCCGAGAAAAGAATGAAAATAAAGAACGTGCGCAGCGCGTTCTTAAAAAGGATCAAGGGTGAAACCCTTGCAGAGGTGTGGAGACAGAGTCTCCACAATCTCTTGACCTTTAATCTTTTAATCGTTGTTGTAATGGAAATTAAAAAAAGTTATAATTTATTTAAAAATTTCAAGAAAAGAGGAAAAGGTGTGCAAAAAAAAAGAATGATTATACTTTTTTTACTTGGAATACTTACAATAAATAATTATGCGTTTGCAAGTGAATATGATTCCGAAAGCAACCATATAGAAATTAGAGGTACAGCGGCAATATTAATGGAACGAAGCACAGGTAGAGTTATATTTGAATATAATCCAGATTTAGTATTATATCCAGCAAGCATGACAAAAACTTTAACTGCTTTAGTAGCACTTGATTATATGGCTGAAAATGATATTGTGGTTGTGGGTACAGAAATTAACTATGTACCACCTGGCTCTAGTAGAGCAGGTCATATTTTAGGCGAACATATAACTGGTTTAAATCTTATAAGAGGCTTAATGATGCCCTCTGGAAATGATACAGCAAATATTGTAGCGGCTCATGTGGCAAGACAACATACTGGCAATGATGAACTTAGTTTTACAGAAGCTGAAGAAATATTTACGAATCTTATGAATGAACGTGCTAGAGAAATTGGGGCAGTAAATTCTAACTTTGCAAATGCACATGGTTTTCACGATCCGAACTTATACACCACAGTAAGAGAATTAGCAATGATAGCTAATGTTGCTATGGAACATGAAGCAATTAGAAAGGTATCGGCTGAAGCTGTATTTGTTGGGAATAGCGGCGGAGGTTTAGTGGATAGTAATGCGTTAACCAGAGAAATTAATTGGTTCACTCATAATAGATTACTAGCTGGACCTTTTCATAATGCAGATGTTACAGGTTTAAAAACAGGGTTTACAGATCAAGCAGGTTTCTGTCTTATAGGTAGTGCTGAAAGAAATGGTATAGAGTTTATAAGTGTAGTAACAGGATTTACAGTTGCGGATCATAGATGGCCAGATACGTCAGCATTATTTAATTATGGATTTGATAATTATTCATTAAGGATAGTACAGCATAGCGCAATTGCACTTGACGAAATAGAAATATATGACCCTAAATGGGGTCACAACACAAGTGTACAAGTTTTTGGTGATGAGGATTATGTACATTTTCTAACAGTGGAAGAAAGAAATAGTATTGTAAGAACTATAACGTATGATCCAGAAAAGCTAATGATAGAAGAAAGTGAAGAAGGTACTAAAGAAGTATTAGGTTTAATCGCGCCATTAAGTGCAGGTCAAATTATAGGGCGAGTAGAATATACTTTGAATGGAGATATACTCTTTTCAGGAAATATTATAATAGATGAATACATATATGAAAGAACATTTTTTACTGATGCAACTTATATTTTTGATTACTTAAGAGATAATGCCATTTCTATATATGGATTTTCTGCCGCACTATTATTAATATCATTTGGTATGGCTATGCATAAAGTGATAACAATATTAAGAAGGAGAAAAAAGAGAAATAGAAGAAGATATGCCAGAAAATATAATTTATGAAAATAATAACATGTTTACCAAGTTGACTAATTTTGTTATAATGGAATGTGGTGATGTTTGGTAAATATAGAAATGTAACGTAAATCATTCCGTTAATTAGGGGGCAAATTGCGTATGGAAAAAATAATTAAAACTATGGATGGGTGTACAGCTGCAGCTTATGCTTCGTATGCTTTTACAGAGGTAGCAGGGATTTATCCTATAACTCCATCTACTCCAATAGCTGAGTATACCGACCAGTGGTCAGCTGAAGGCAAAGTAAATATATTTGGTCAGACTGTAGATGTAGTAGAGATGCAATCAGAAGCAGGTGCAGCGGCAACAGTGCATGGCTCACTTCAAAGTGGTGCTTTAACAACAACTTATACAGCGTCTCAGGGTCTACTTCTTATGATTCCTAATATGTACAAAATAGCAGGTGAACTACTACCTGGGGTGTTACATGTAACAGCTCGTGCTGTAGCCGCACATGCACTTTCTATATTTGGTGATCATTCTGATGTAATGGCTTGTCGTCAAACAGGTTTTGCATTTTTAGCTTCTGCAAATGTTCAAGAAGCTATGGATTTAGGTGCAGTTGCTCACTTAGCAGCTATAAAATCAAGGGTACCTTTTCTACATTTCTTTGATGGATTCCGTACTTCTAGTGAAATGCAAAAAATAGAATGTTTAAATTATGAGGACCTTAAGGGTCTTGTAGATATGGAAGCTTTAGAGGCTTTCAGACAAAGAGCGTTAAATCCTGAACATCCTGTTTTAAGAGGAACGGCGCAAAATCCAGATATTTTTTTCCAAGCAAAAGAAGCATCTAATCCGTTTTATGATGCAACTCCTGAAATAGTACAGGAGTATATGAACGAAATCAATAAATTAACAGGTAAGGACTATAAGCTATTTAATTATTACGGTGCAGAAGATGCAGAAAGAGTTATTATAGCTATGGGATCTTCTTGTGATGCTATTGAGGAAACCGTTGATTATTTAAATAAACAGGGTGAAAAAGTTGGATGTGTTAAAGTACATTTATATAGACCTTTCTCGGCTAAACACTTTATGCAGGTTGTGCCTAAATCTGTGAAAAGCATAGCAGTTTTAGATAGATGTAAGGAAGCAGGAGCACTAGGCGAACCTCTATATCAAGATGTTTGTACAGTATATTTTGAAGAAGAGTTAAGACCAACTATTGTAGCAGGGCGTTATGGACTAGGTTCCAAGGATGTAACACCAGCACAAATATTAGCTGTTTATAAGAACTTAAAGCAGCCTAAACCAAAGAATCATTTTACTATTGGGATTGTTGATGATGTTACACATCACTCTTTAGAACTTGATGGAGAAGTGGATATAACTCCAGAGGGTACTATTAGCTGTAAGATTTGGGGACTTGGATCTGACGGAACAATTGGTGCTAATAAGAATTCTATAAAAATAATTGGTGATATTGAAGATATGCAAGTTCAAGCATACTTTAGTTATGACTCCAAAAAATCAGGCGGTGTTACACGTTCACATTTAAGATTTGGTAAAGAGCGAATACGTTCTACTTATCTAGTTAATATTGCTGATTTTATAGCGTGCCATAAGCAGTCATATTTATATAAATATGACGTTATAGAAGGCCTCAAGGAGGGCGGCAAATTTCTTTTAAATTGTATTTGGGAAGAATCCGAACTTGAGGAAAAATTGCCAGCTAATTTAAAGAGATATATCGCAGAAAATAATATAGAATTCTATACAATAGATGCTACTGGTCTTGCGAAGGATATAGGCCTTGGCAATCGTGTAAATACAGTCTTACAAGCGGCATTTTTTGAAATCACAAAAATAGTTCCTATAGAGCATGCTGTGAATCAGATGAAAGACGCTATAACATCAACTTATGGTAAAAAAGGTGCTTCAGTGCTTGAAATGAATTATAAAGCAGTTGATGCAGGAGTTAAGGGTGTTAGAAAAATTACAGTACCTGCACATTGGGCAAACTTAGAAGCAGAAGAAGTTAAAATTCCTGATGATATTCCAGAGTTTGTTAAGAAAATTAATTTCCCTATAGATTCATTAAGGGGTGATTTTCTTCCTGTTAGTACCTTTAAAGGTATTGAAGATGGTACGTTTATGCAAGGAACATCTCAATTTGAAAAGCGTGCTATAGCTGTTGAAGTTCCTTGTTGGATAAAAGACAACTGTATACAGTGCAATCAATGCGTTCTTGCATGTCCTCATGCAACTATACGCCCTTTCCTTGTTACAGCTGATGAGCTTAAAGATGCACCTGATACATTTGAATCTAAAAAAGCAACTGGCAAAGGCTTAGAAGATTATGAGTATACATTAGCAGTTAATCAGTTAGATTGTAGCGGTTGCCATGTTTGTGCACAGGTTTGCCCATCAAAACAAAAAGCTCTTGTTATGAAGCCTATCGAAGAAGAAATGCCTAAGTATGAAGCTTGGGAGTTTTCACGAGGACTTAAAGAAAAAGAGAATCCATTAAGCCTTTCTACAGTTAAGGGTAGCCAGTTTGAGCAACCACTTCTTGAGTATTCTGGAGCATGTTCTGGATGTGGCGAAACGCCTTACGCAAAATTATTAACACAGTTGTTTGGGGATAGAATGGTAATAGCAAATGCTACAGGCTGTAGTTCTATTTGGACGGGAAGCGCGCCATCTACGCCATATACAACAAATAGTAAAGGTCATGGTCCTGCTTGGGCTAACTCTTTATTTGAAGATAATGCAGAGTTCGGTTTTGGTTTATACTTGGGTACGAAAAAAATACGTGAAGGTATTGCGTTAAATGCAGGTAGATTTATAGAGATTTCTAATGATGAAAGCGTGAAAGCGGTTCTCAGTAATTGGTTAGATGTAATATTAGATGGTGAAAAGTCGAAAATTGCTTCTGCTGAACTAGTAAGAGTGTTAGAATCTAAAACTTTTACAGGTGAAGAAGAATATCTTAAAACTGAAATTTTGAAAAGAAAAGATAATCTTGTTAAAAAGTCTCAATGGATGTTTGGCGGCGATGGATGGGCTTATGATATCGGATTCGGTGGACTTGACCATGTTATTGCTACTGGCGAAGATGTAAATATTTTAGTATTTGATACAGAGATTTATTCAAATACAGGCGGTCAGGCTTCTAAATCCACACCTACAGGTGCTATTGCAAAACTTGCAGCAGCTGGTAAAAACTCAGCTAAAAAAGATTTAGGTCTAATAGCAATGAGTTACGGAAACGTTTATGTAGCACAAATAGGACTTGGTGCAAATCAAGCACAAACTATTAAAGCTATAGTAGAAGCGGAAAGCTACCCTGGACCATCTATTATCATAGCGTACTCACCATGTATTAGTCATGGTATTCGTGGTGGTATGGGCATGGCACAAGCACAAATAAAACGTGCAGTTGAAGCTGGTTACTGGAGTCTTTACAGATACAATCCTCTTTTAGCTGAAAAAGATGAAAATCCTTTCATTTTAGATTCGAAGCCACCTACAGCTGATTTTGAGGAGTTCCTAGACAGTGAAAATAGATATTCTGCATTAAAACGTTCTAATCCTGAGCGAGCAAAAATTCTATATGCAGAGTGTGAAGCTAGTGCTAAAAAGAGGTATTCAAGGTACGTTCATCTTAGTGAAAATAAATTTTAAAGATTAAAAGATAAAGACCTTGAGGGCTTCCGCCCTCAAACTCCCGACAAGCGTAGCACGCTTGACCGCCTTTTTAAGAACGCACATACGTGCGTTCTTTTTTCATATGCAATTAGCCATACACTTACATAAATTCTTTTGGGTACAAAAAAAAGTAAGCGTGCGTGTGCCTACTTCTTAGCTTTCGATTAATATTTTAAATGCATGCGCAAAGTGCATGCAAAGACGTGGTCAAGCGCACGTGCGCTTGTCGGGGTGTTGGGGCTGAAAGCCCCGAGGTCTTTATCTTTTAATCTTTTGCACTTTAAGTTAGTTGTTCTTTAAGTTTTTTGATTATTAACTGGGCACGAGTATAAAAGAATGCATCGAAAGCAGATACTTTCCACAAGCCTGGGTCGGTTGGTATAAGATGGCGATTAAGATACCCTATTCTATTAGTTTCTTCTATTTCTTCATCTATCCAGACATGTAATTGTTTGGCTTTTTTCGATTTACGATTTGTACCAGCTTCCAAGAGTTGATAGTTCACTATATTATTTATCTTTTCAATATCTACACGCTGTAGCTCTAAAAGTGACCTTGGATGAATATGGTCAATATCCACTTTTCGGGTTATTTGCTGTCCATTATAGATAAGATAAAAAATAAAGTCATGGTCAAAACTATTAAGGGTATACTCATTTACTGTGTTAGAAAAACGAAGACGATGCTCTTTATACATCGAAAATAGTGCTCCCGCAGGGAATGATTTGCCTTTATTTTCTTCCATGATTGCATGAATTTTTTGTATTCCCGTTTTATTAGGAAGCCAGCCACAACCTGAATTAAATACTTTATTTAAAAGAGAAAGCTGCAACCAAGTCGTCATATTACGATGATTTTTAAAGCTTACATCCGACTCAGCAAACGAATTAATTAGTTCATCTGTCGGATATTTTGAATGAAATATATTGTATGTCAAAAAATGTAGCGGGATTGGTGAAGGTTTTTTTGTATTTGCAAACCAATTATAAAGAGAAACAGACTTAAGGAATTGTTTAAGTACCTTTAATGATTCTTGTATACGCTCAAAATTTGTCGTAGCAAAATCAGCATCTTCAGCAGTCAAGTCAGACATTTCCTTAGAAGGCTTATCATTAACGATAAGTAATAGCTTAATCAAAGTATCTTGATCAATACCTATATCTATATTTTCAGAAACAACTTTATCTAACAATCCTTCCATTTTATAATCAAACCCTTTGAACGTAGAGGCTACTAAATCATATGATGAAAGCCTAGTACCACCATCATTTAAACGTCTGAATAATTCTACTATCTGCTGTCTATTTTCAATTACGCTTTTATCTTTATTAACAGATACTTTAGAAATACCTATACTTTGATATGAAAATACAGCATCGTAAAAATACTCAATAGTTGTTTCAACGAGTTCAATCTTTTTTGTATCAGTAATTTCCGAGTTGCTAACTATTTCTTCGGCAACTTGAATTGCGTCATTGGTCAGTAGCATACGATTGAATAAACTGTCTACTGGATACCATAGACAATCTTTAGTAGCTGAATCAGAACGATCATTGTTAGTTGTCGGTAAATCATCAATACTTTTTGCGAACTTAAAAGAATATTCTGATTCTTCATAATTACTGTAAAGGTCAAAAAACATACGCTTTTCATTATATGTACCAATAAGTCCAATATAAAAAGATTGAAGTCGTTGCTGTCCATCTATAATAAATAATTGAGTTTTGGATAGTTCTTCAATTTCTATAGAAGTTACATCGTTTCCGTCTTTAGTAAATTCTCTAAAAGCAAATAGTGGATTTGTATCCTTTTCTTCTTCAATACAAATAATTGATCCAAAAGAATTTCCTTTTAATAAGGAGTCGAATAATAATTCCATACTTTCTTCAAGCCATACGAGGCGACGCTGTATAACTGGTAATACTATTTCTTTGTCTTTAATTCTGATAATTGTGTCTTTCACAGTATGGTGTACCCATTTTGCCATGTGGCCCCCTCCTAGCTATTCTAATTGACTTTGTATTTTTTTTGCTAATAATTTAGAACGTGCGATAATAAATTTGTCAAAAGTTTCTACTTTCCATAATTCTGGATTATTTGGAATAAAATGACGGCTAAGATATCCTTCTCTCTTAGCATCTTCAATATGATTTTCTAGCCAAGTATGTAACTCATATTCTTTTCTTTTAGTGTGATTTATTCCAGGATCTGAATGATGCCAATTTGCTACATGTATAATTTCGTTTTTACCGAAGCCCCTTTTGGTTAAAAATGAATATGGTTGCGATAGGCTGAACATTTCAGCTTTTACCATGAATTGGCCGTTATAAGCAAGGTATAGAGTAAATTCATAATTAAATTTATTAATGTTTTGTCCAGTCACCTTATCTAAAAAATCAAGCTGATGTTCTTTGTATACTGCAAATAATTCCTTCACTGGAAATGTTTTACCTTTATTTTCTGACATAACCATATGGATCTTTTTAATTCCAGTCTTATTAGGAACCCATTTACCTCCATCACTAAATACTTTGTTTAAGAGGGACAAGCGCAACCAAACTGACATATCATGACAGTTTTTATCATTTGTATCGAAGCGGTCGAACATAGTGCTTAGTTCATCTGTAGAATGTACTGAATGAAAAATATTGTATGTTAAAAAATATAGTGGAATAGCAGATCTCTTTTTTGAACCTGCAAACCAATTGTAAAGAGAAGTTACTTTAAGGAATTGTCTGGTTGCCTTAAGTGATTCTTCAATGCGTTTAAAATTCGAGGCGGCAAAACCAGCATCTTCAACTGTTAAATCTGATAGTTCCTTAGATGGTTTATCGTGAAGTATAAGCATGAGTTTAATTAAAACATCTTGATTAATACCAATATCTTGGTTTTCCTGTTCTGAAACAACTGAGTCCAAAAAGCTTTCCATTTTATAATCAAACCCTTTGAACATGGAAGACATTAAATCATAAGAAGAAAGCTTAGTACCACCATCATTTAAACGTCTAAATAATTCAACTATATATTGTCTATTACTGATGATATCTTTGCTTTTGTTAACAGAAATTTTTGAGACACCTATGCTTTCATTAGAAAATACTGTATTGAAGAAAGTTTGTACATTTATTTTAATATGATTAGCTTTTTCAGCATCTTGAATATTAAATTTATTTATAATTTCTTTTGCAATAGGTCGAGCCTTTGTAGTTATAGATAATCGTTCAAATAAATCGTAAACAGGGTACCATAAAGATTCTTTGATAGCTAGATTAGAATGTTCTTTAGTTGTCTTTTTCAAAACATCATCACTGCTATTACTTGCGAACTTAAATGAATACTCAGACTCTTTATGATTGCTGTACAGATCAAAAAATAAACGCTTACTATTGTGAGTACCAGCAAGACCCATATAGAAGGATTGTATCCTTTGCTGTCCGTCTACAACAAATAATTGTGTTTTAGATAGCTGTTCTATTTCTATAGATTTCATGTCATTACCGTCTCTGGTAAATTCCCTAAAAGCAAATAAAGGTCTACTATCTTTTTCTTCTTCAATACATATAATAGAACCAAACGAAATGCCTTTTAGTAAAGAATCAAATAACATCTCCATTTTTTCCTCTGTCCATACAAGGCGACGTTGTATAACTGGGAGTACCATTTCTCTATCTTTAATTTTAATGATTGCGTTCTTTACACTCAAGCTTGACCAATTTGTCACTTATTCCACATCCTCTAAATTTAGTAGTCATTTGTTTACAAATTATAACACAAAATACTATTTTTTTAAAGATTAAAAGATTAAGACCGTGGTGATTTCATCCCCATTACCCCTGACAAGCGCACGCGCGCTTGACCGCATTTTCGGCTCCGCCGAGAAAAGAATAGAAAAAAGAACGTGTGAATGCAAGTTCTTAAAAAGGGATCAAGGGTGAAACCCTTGCAGGGGTTTGGGGACGGAGTCCTCAAAAATCTCTTAATCTTTAGAGACCTTGGAGGCTTTCGCCTCCAAACCTCCAACAAGCACACGCGCGCTTGACTGCATTTTCGGCTCCGCCGAGAAAAGAATAAAAAAAAGAACGTGCGAATGCAAGTTCTTAAAAAAGGGTAAAGGGTGAAACCCTTGCAGGGGTTCGGGGACAGAGTACCTGAAAATCTTTTAATCTTTAAAGTACGTTAAGTAATCGCGAAATAATGTGTCACAAACAATATTTAGTGTTATAAAGGATACAATGTCCCCAGAATCTTTACAAACGATGGGCGTGCTGTGGTAGTAAAGATTGTAGGGTGTCATTTTAGCTAAATAGTTGTTTTTTAATGTAGTTATAGATAATACAGGAATCTTTTTGACATTAAACATTTGAATATTTTGATCTAACCCTTTTGTATCTCCACTTAATGAAATGATAATGACTAAGTCTTTTGACGTGATGTGAGGTGCAATTAACTCAAATTCAGTCTTAGCAAGGATTACTGATACATGTTTTCCAGTGTTGCTTAAACTTCGTCCAAGCTCACCTAATGCGTTTCGTTGACCCCAACCTGTACCAAATCCAAAAATTCTTTCTGCTTTGTGCATCTCTTTTACAATACTAAGCATATCTGATTGTTTTAATAATTTTATAGTTGCTTCAACATCTTCTAATTGCAACTCTCTAGCACTTTTATGAGTTGTTAAATTTTCTGTTGTGCTTTTCATAATGTATTTAAATTCGCTAAATCCACTTAACCCTAATTTTTTTGTTAGGCGATGAATGGACGATTTAGAAGTATGACATTTTTCAGCTAAATCAACTATACTTAACTTCTGACATAATGTCAGATTCTCCAAAACATAAGCAATGACTCCCAAGTCATTTTCATTTAGCTGATTGTAATGAGTATTAATCAGTGTTTCTAGTTTCATCTTTTCCCTCCTTTTACGTTTATCATTTACCATCTGTGATATGAAGTTTCTGGTTTTAGGCATAGATTTATTATTGAAAGTATACAGCAGTGGTAGTTTTTGAGCAATAAAAAATTACGGTGTGGTGATGATTCTGGTAACTCCAGTTATTTTATTTGAAAAAATATAGTTAAATACTATGAAGATAGAAATATAAAAAAAGCAAGCGCGAATGCGCTTGCAAAACGCGGCCTTGGCGCGCGTTAGTGGTTTCGACATGTAAGACCCGTTTTCACTTTCTAGCCTATAAGTCCTAAACTTTTAGTTATTTTAAAGTTGGCCAAAAATCTTTGTTGGCTTCTATTAAATCATCTAAGATAGATTTTGCTACTCGTGCACTTGGTACTGTTTTTGATAGTGTTAATGCTTGGTACAGTTTTTGATACGATTTTTCAGCCCATGCTTCTACAACGAGCTTTTCTACTGCAACTTGTTGCTCCATTAATCCTTTTTGGAATAGAGGTATTTTTCCTTGGGAAATTGGTTCAGGTCCAGTGCTTCCTACTATACATGGAATTTCTACCATTCCAGTAGGCTCAAAATTTGAAATTGCGCCGTTGTTTTCAACGATTAATAACATACGCTCTTGAGTGTTATAGGCAACTGCGCGTGCTAAATCAACAATGTAAGATGCATGTTCATCAATTTCTAAACTGGTTCCTTCAGAGCTTCTTTTTTCAATAATTCTTTCACACTCTCCAAATACATGTTTTTCACGACCATCCATAACTTCATTAGCACGTGTACGTTCAGGATTTGTATGCTCAACCACTTCTGGGCCAAATAGATAATATTTTAAGTAAGTGTTTGGTAAAGTATCTGGATCTAGTGTTTGTATGTCTCCTGCAATTCTAAACGTTTGTTTCCAACTTTCATCTACATGTTGCCCTTCTACAACGCTTGTTGGAGCACTATAGCCTTTTTCTATTACGTATTCTCTGATTTTAGGCATTAAATCATTTCCATCTTTATCACGTATATCAGACCACCATCCAAAATGGTTCAGTCCAAAATAGCGAACTTTCATTTCTTTACGCGATTTTAAGCCTAAAATTTGAGCCATTCTTTCTTCAATTCCAATTGGCATATCACAAATATTCAATACTTTTGAGTTTGGCTTTAATAAGCGGCATGCTTCTGCAACTATTGCAGCAGGGTTAGAGTAGTTCAACATCCAAGCATCAGGTGAATATTTTTCCATATGATCAATTAATTCAAAAACACCTCCAATTGAACGCATACCATACGCAATTCCACCAGGTCCACAAGTCTCTTGCCCAACCACTCCATATTTTAATGGAATTTTTTCATCTTTTTCACGCATTGCATATTTACCGACACGAATATGAGCCATTACAAAATCAATATCTGAAAAAGCTAGTTCTGGATCAGTAGTTGCAACAAAATTAATATCTGGTGCTTTTTCTTTGATCATAATTTCACAAGCATCAGCGATTGTTTTTTGGCGTTGATCATCATTATCATAAAATTTTATTTGTCGAATAGGGAATCGATCCAAATTAGCTAGTAGCATTAATACTATTCCTGGAGTAAATGTACTACCTCCACCTGCGATAACAACCGAAAAATTTTTCATAGTTAAAATCCTCCTAATAATCTATATTTTATTTTTTGGTCGTGGGGTTAAAAGTTTTAACCCCACGGTCTTAGCTTAGTCCTGTTTAGATTCAGATGAGTTTAATAATTCGTCCATTTGTGCACGAACCATTACAACATCTCCACCAACTATAACTTGAATCGCGTTATTTTTTCTAACAACTCCAAAGGCTCCGATTTCTTTAAAAGCACCATCACTTTGCACAAGTGCTGCATCTTTGACACTAATTCGCAAACGAGTAGCACAATTGTTTACATCTGCAAGGTTATCTGCACCACCTAAGGCTTCAATATAAGCTCTTGCTTTTTCTGTGAATGCGTTTTCTTCATTATTACTAGATTTAGATGCATTTTTTTTATCTTTGTAATCTTGTTTACTATATAATTTAATTTCTTGTTCATCCAATTCGCGCCCTGGAGTTAAGAAGTTATATTTTAGAATCAGGAAGCGGAAAACAAAGAAATAAATTGCTGAGAATGATAAACCAATTATAATTTGTATTAAGTAAGTTCCCCAATGATTATGGAACAAAGGTAGCCAGTTTGTAGCAAAAAATTCAATAAGCCCACTACCAAAGTTACCTACAACTCCAAATGAAAACGCTGTTGCTGACATAGTCGCTGCTAAAAATGCATGCACTGCGAATAAAACAGGAGCTATGAATAAAAATGTAAATTCTAAGGGCTCTGTTATACCTGTCAGCATAGCAGTTAATGTTACTGGAATCAATACAGATAGCACTGTTTTACGTCTTTCTGGTCTAGCAGTTGAATAGATTGCTGCAGAAATTCCAAGAGCGCCAAATACTTTTGACATACCGTGAAGAGCGAATCCCCCTTCTGGGAATAATTCAATTAATGGGTCTGTTGAAGCTGCAAAGTAATTAATATTTTCAAACCATGTTGGCTGTATACCTCCATCTACAATTGCTGGACCTAAAATGAATGGTTGCCAAATAAAATGGTGTAATCCTGTAGGTATTAGAATACGCTCTAAGAATGTATAAATCCAAACTCCTGCTACACCTGATGTTGCCATGAACCCTTGCATTGAACTAATACCTGATTGTACATTTGGCCATATCAAAACAGTGAGAATTGACATAGGGATCATTAACAAAAAGCCTACAATATAAACAAGTGTTGAACCTTGGAAAATTCCAAGAAAATCAGGTAACTTTTTATTGAAAAAGCGATTGTGAATCCATACTGAAATTGCTGAAATGAGAATGGCTCCAATAATACTTGTATCTAGCGTCCGAACGCCTGCTATGTAAGTTAATCCTGTACCTGCACCTACATCACTAAAATAATCAATTCCTAAACCTGCACCGAAATGTGATAAAATACCTCCTACAAAATTATTAAATGTGAAATAAGTAACCGCTGCTGTTAAAGCTGCTCTTCCTTTTTCTATTTTTGCTAATCCAATTGCTAGACCGATTACAAATAAAATCTCTATTTGTGTAAAAACAGTCCATGCTCCATCTTCAATAATAGACCAAAAACTATGCCAAATAGTTCCTTCATTAGCCAAACTACCCATGAGCATTGGGTTAGTTAGTACAATTGTTATTGCTAGAACCAGTCCTGAAAACGAAAATAACAGTACTGGTGTCATCATAGCTCCACCGAATCTTTGAATTTTTTCCATCATGACTTATAACACCCTTTCTTTCCCTAGATATGTGTGCATTATATATATGCATTTTTTAAACAAATATATTTTATATGTACATTTTAACTATGAATTGAATTGTTAACAAGGTTTTTCAGTCATTTAGGGAAGTTTTCTCTAACATTAATATTTTTCCCACGCTACGGGAATTTTTTCATGGCGATTTGTCCTATTTCAACTAATTTTTATAATGATATATGTGCAAAAATTCATTTTTAAAATTCAAAAATTCAATGTCCTACAACTATGCATCGTTATCTAAAAATTTTGCAAAAAAAATTGATCACCATACAAGAGGACACAGTATTCTTATAATTAAAAAAAAGAACATGCGAATGCATGTTCTTAAAAAAAGGGGTCAAGGGTGAATTGGGCGTTGCCCAAATCCACAAACTTTTTCAAAAAGTTTGATCAAAACTTGTACGCGTCTAAGACACTGTATGCTTTCGCCTCCAAACCTCCAACAAGCGCAAGCGCGCTGCGCTTGTCGAGAGTTTGAGGGCGGAAGCTCTCAAGGTGTTAATCTTTTAAATATTTATTTTAACTTTATACTTTTTGAGCCAGTAATCTATTTGTATAACATATGCCATTTGTTGAGGCCCAGCCATTAATTGACCAAACCACGGCTTGCCGTACTCAGCAGGTGCTTGCATAAACGCATTTATTTTTTCTGAATCTATTAAATCATGGATAAGTGAGTTTTTATCATCAAAAATATCTTTTAATCTGTTTATTAGAAGTTGTTCATATCCTGGATTATATGTTTTTGGATATGGGCTTTTCTTTCTGTAGAGTAACTCGTTAGGTAGTATACCTTCACAAGATTTACGTAGCAGATATTTAACCACATCATCTTTACGCTTTAATTCCCAAGGGATATTAAAGAGATATTCCACAATACGGTGATCTGCATATGGAACTCTAGCGTTAAGCCCTGTGTATGTTCCGATGCGCTCCATTCTATCTATTAATGTTGTCATAAACCAATGCATAGTTAAGTGAGATATTTCTCTACGGCGTTTTTCTTCTGCTGCTTCACCTTTTAATGTTGGTATTATATCAATAGAATTTTTATATCTCATTTGTGTATACGTTTCTAAATCAAGACTGCTTATAAGATCTCTATTCAGAAGTTGCTTTCTGGCGTTCATGTCTCTTGACCATGGGAAAGTGTTCGCATCTAGCATATCTTGCTTATGGAACCATGGATAACCGCCGAAAAATTCATCTGAACATTCTCCTGAAAGTGCGATTTTATGTGTTTTGGTAATCTGTTCACAGAAAAATAAAAGTGAGGAATCAATGTCGCCCATACCTGGTAAATCTTTTGCATCCACCGATTTATATAAATAGTCCGCAAGGGTTTGATTTGAGCATTCTAAATATGTGTGGTTTGTGTTTAAAGTTTTAACTGCTTTGTCTACCCAAGGGCGATCTTCATCTGGTTGAAATGAACTTGATTTAAAGTGTTTACTATTTTCTTCGTAATCGAATGAAAACGTATCTATTGTTTTACCGTGTTTTTCTTGCATATATTTTGCAGTTAACGCGGTTACTATAGTAGAATCCACTCCACCAGATAGTAATGTACAAAGAGGAACATCAGGAGTAATTTGTTTTTCTACAGAATCTATTAGTAAAAACTTTATATTTTCTACTGTATCATCATGATTATCTTCATGAGGTTTAGCGTTTAATTTCCAATAACACACTTCTTTAAATTCATTTTTATTAAATACAGTATAATGACCTGGTAGCACTTCATAGAAATCTTTGAATACACCAATACCGGGAGTTCGTGCAGGACCAAGCCCAAATATTTCAGATACTCCATTTCTATCTAATCTAGCTTCTACTGTAGGAAATTGCAGTAAAAATTTGATAGCAGAACCAAATATTAAAGTTTTATCTTTCATAGTATAAAACAGTGGTTTTATTCCTAGCCTATCCCTTACAAGATATAACGTTTCTTCTTGGGCATCCCAAATAGCTAGTGAGAATATACCGTTTATTTTCCTTATATAGTCCACACCAAAGAAGTCAAATCCACAGAGTATAATTTCTTCATCGGAATCCGATTTGAAACTATATCCTTTATCCTCAAGTTCTGTTTTAAGCTCTGGCTTGTTATAGATTTCGCCAGTATATGAGATAAAGTATTCTAAACCATTAAAGACTCTGGATACCCCATTGATAGAAGCAGTATGTTCTTTAATATAGATATCACCTTTTATTGATTGTTGAGAAGCCTTATCTATATCTTCGAATACATTCTCCCATCTACCCATATCTTCTTTAAAACTTAAATTAAAGCCCGAAAAACCTGCAATACCACACATAAAATCACTCGCTTTCAAATTATTAATTTACAATATTTTCTTAATTAGGATTATACATATATAATAATTTAGTTTATAATATTCTTTTGTAAATATATTGCTACAGAATATTGTAAATTTTATTATAGAGGTGCAAATTGAGGTCAAAAATTGTAATTATAGGCGGTGGAGCGGCAGGTCTTGTGGCTGCAATATCGGTGGCAGAACATTCAAAAGATACTGAAATAATTATTTTAGAAAGAAAGGATAGAGTAGGAAAAAAGATATTAGCTACTGGCAACGGCAGATGCAATTTAACAAATTTAGACATAGATAAAAGTAATTACTATGGCGACGATTTCAAATTAATAGAAAATGTTTTGAATGAATATAGTCCAGAAAAAATAATATCTTTTTTTGAATCTATTGGTGTTATGTGTAAGGCTGAGGATGGTTTGGTGTATCCATATAGTAATACTGCTTCTTCTGTTTTAACTTGTCTAAGGAATAGATTAATACAACTTAGGGTGCAAGAAATAACAGATTTTGATGTAGATTTAATTAACAAAAACAAAAAAAATAAATACAAGATAATATCAAAAGATAGTAAAGTAGTAGACGCTGACAAAATTATTATAGCAACTGGAGGTTGCTCATATGAAAATTTAGGCTCTAATGGAAGTGGATTTAAAATTTTAGAAACACTGGGACATACCTGTACAAAACTAGCACCAGCTTTAGTACAACTAAAAACACAAGAAAACTTAAAAAGTTTAAAGGGTGTGAAATTTAAGGGCCTAGCAACAATAAAGCATAAAGCAAAGGTGCTGGATCAAGAAAATGGTGAAATACTTTTCACAGATTATGGACTATCTGGCATAGCTATTATGCAATTATCAAGATATACAAGGCAGTATAATAATCATCTTGTTATTACACTTGATTTTTTTCCAGAGTATACTGAAGATGGAATTATAGATATGTTGAAAGCTAGAAAAGAAAATCTAAAAGATTTAGATATAGATAATTTTTTTATAGGAATGCTAAATAAAAATTTAGGACAAGTTTTACTTAAAAAAATAGGTATAGAAAGATTTACATTAAAGAATTCAGATTTAACTAGCAAGCAAATAAAAGAGCTTGCACGCATTCTAAAAAACTTTGAATTAAAAATAGTTGGGACAAATGGGTTTAAAAATGCGCAAGTAACAGCGGGTGGCATACTTACAACAGAATTTGATATAAATACACTAGAATCTAGGATAAATAAAAATATATATGTAGCTGGAGAAGTACTTGATGTATTCGGAGATTGCGGAGGTTACAATTTACATTTTGCATGGGCAACAGGTTTAAGAGCAGGGCATAGTGCCGCTACTAAAGGGAGTAATTTATGATTAGAGTAAATAATATAAAGCTTGAAATAGACCACAAACAAGAAGACATAAATAAAAAAGTATGTAAGATTTTAAAGGTATCATCTAAGGATATAAAATCGTTGTATGTTGTAAAAAAATCCATAGATGCAAGAGATAAATCAAAGATAAAATTTGTTTATTCTGTAGATGTAGCGATTAAAAATGAGGATAAATTTTTAAATTTAAAGGATGTTAGTAAGGTTGAAAAATATGAGTATATTACAAAGGTAGTAAGTAAAAATTTAAATAAAAGACCCGTTATTGTAGGTGCTGGACCTGCTGGATTATTTGCGGCACTTATACTTGCAGAAGCTGGTTGTGAACCAATAATAATAGAACAAGGTAAAGATGTTGAAGCAAGAAAAAAAGATGTTGATATTTTTTGGAAAACTGGAAAATTAAATATAAATTCAAATGTCCAATTTGGTGAAGGTGGAGCTGGTGCATTTTCTGACGGTAAACTTACAACAGGCATAAAAGATATAAGAATAGGCAAAGTCTTACGAGAATTTGTTGAATGCGGTGCACCAGAAGAAATATTAATAGAACAAAAACCACACATTGGTACAGATAATTTGATGAATGTGTTAAAAGAAATGAGAAAAAAAATAATATCTCTAGGTGGAGAATTTAGGTTCATGCATAAGTTGTCTGGCTTTAAAGAAAAAAATAATAAATTGCAATATCTTATTGTAGAAGATATTTCGAAAGAGGATGAACATAAAAGAGAATATGAGATAGAAACAGATTACGCTATAATTGCAGTGGGCCATAGCGCACGTGATACATTTGAAATGTTGTATGAAAATAAATTAAAGATAGAAGCAAAATCTTTTGCAGTTGGCGTTAGAATAGAGCATAAACAGAGCTTTATTAATAAATCTCAATATGGAGAATTTGCATCTAGTAAGCATCTAGGTTCTGCAGAATATAAGTTAAGTACACATCTTGGTAATGGAAGAACTGTATACACATTTTGCATGTGTCCTGGAGGTGTAGTTGTTGCAGCAGCATCAGAAAAAAATAGCGTAGTAGTGAATGGCATGAGTTATTATAAAAGAGATTTAGAAAATGCAAATAGTGCACTACTTGTTTCAATAAATCCAAATGATTTTGGTAGTGATCATCCACTAGCGGGAACCCTGTTTCAAAAAAAATTAGAAAGAGATGCTTTTGTTTTGGGTGGAAGCGATTATAATGCACCAGCACAACTTGTAGGCGACTTTTTAAGAGATACAAAAACTGAAAAATTCGGAAATGTAATACCAAGTTACACAAGAGGGGTAAAAGCTTCAAACTTACGAGAATGTTTTCCAGATTTTATTGTGGAGTCTTTAAAGCAGGGGATTATAAGCATGGATAAAAAAATTAAAGGATTTTCTAGCTATGATGCAGTGCTTACAGGTGTAGAAAGTAGAAGCTCATCGCCTATTAAAATTTTCAGAAATAATAGCCTACATTCAAATATAAAAGGTATAATTCCGTGTGGAGAAGGTGCAGGCTATGCTGGCGGAATAACTTCAGCAGCTGTTGATGGTATAAAGTGCGCGGAGGAGGTTATTAATGACCAAAAAAAGTTTGGATAGATTTTTTATTTACTTAGGTACAATTATTATAGGGATTATAATCTTAGTACACTCACCACTTTTTGAGATACAAGAAATAAATATACTAGGTAATAGTGTAGTTACAGATAGCCAAATATTAAATGTGGTAGATACTAGTACAAATATGATATCGTTTTCAAGAAATTCTTCAAGAAATTCTCTATTAAGGAATCCTTATATAGAAAGTGTAGTAATAAAAAAAGATTTTATAAATAGAGAAATCACTATAGAAATAGTTGAAAGAGTAACAATTGGATATATACAGTTTACACAAGACCAATTTCTATATATAGATAAATACGGCCGAGTACTTGAAGTGAATTCTTTTTTTACTAGACCTTTACCTATAGTGGTAGGTCTTACTTTTTCCGAATTTGTTCTTGGTGAAATTTTGGAGATTGCTAATGAAGATGCTTTTTCTGTAGTTACTATACTAGCTTATTTATTTGATAAATATGATATAGAACAGGACATAGTACGCGTGGATATTTCTGATTCCAGTAATATACGATTTTATTACGGGCAAATAGGAATTAATATTGGAACAGTGGAAGATATAGACCAAAAAGTTCGCATAGTACAAGCCATATTACCTGAATTAACACCAATGAAAACCATAGGTGGCAATCTTGACATTAGGTCAATACATAGGCCTTGGGTATTCCAGTTATTAACTTAAATTCGTTTCTGTAAACTATAGAAACTTTTATGAAATTAATATATAATTGGTTATAAACATCTTGCTTTCGATAAATTGTGCTTTATTATTTGAAGTTTTTTGTAAATTAAAATGTTTTAATGTCATGCAATGTATAGGAGGTCGAGTCGGTTTGATAGATATAGCAGCGGGTAAAATTAGCAACGCAAGAATTAAAGTTATTGGCGTTGGTGGTGGTGGCAACAATGCAGTAAATAGAATGATAGAGGATAAGGTAGAGTTTATAGACTTTATATCGGTTAATACAGACCACCAAGTTCTTGAGTTAAATAAAGCATCAACACGTATACAATTGGGTGAGAAATTAACACGTGGTCTTGGAGCTGGCGGAGATCCAAAGGTAGGTAAAGGTGCTGCTGAAGAATCAAGTGATGAGATAAGTCAATCTATAACGGATTCAGACATGGTTTTTGTTACCGCAGGTATGGGCGGGGGAACAGGAACAGGAGCGGCACCTGTAATAGCAGGAATCGCTAAAGACTTAGGAATACTCACAGTTGGAGTTGTTACAAAACCTTTTAACTTTGAGGGTAAAAAGCGTATGAGAAATGCTCTTGAGGGTATAGAGGCACTTAAGAAAAATGTTGATACTCTCATCGTAATACCAAATCATAAATTATTAGATATAATAGAAAAAGATACGTCTATACAAGACGCTTTTAAGAAAGCAGATGAAATATTAAGACAAGGTGTAGAGGGTATATCAAGCCTTATTTCAAAGCCTGGAGTTATAAACTTAGACTTTGCAGATGTGCGTACTACTATGATAAATAAAGGCGTAGCTCATATGGGTGTTGGTCGTGCTACTGGAAAAAATAGAACAGAATTAGCGGCAAAAATGGCAATTAATAGCCCACTTTTAGAAACAAGCATGAAAGGTGCCAAAAATATACTTATAAGTATAACAGGTAGTTCTGATTTAGGATTAAATGAAACGGCATTAGCAACAGAAATAATAAGTGAAGATGCAGATGATGATGCAGAAATAATACTAGGAACCTCTGTAAACGAAGACTTGCAAGATGAAGTTATCATTACAGTGATAGCTACAGGTATAGGCACTGAATCAATTGCCCCAGAAATAACTAAAGTAGCACAACCTACAGCTGTGCAAGAAGAACCAGTAGTAGCAGAACCTGCAGTAATAGAAAAAGCTGTAGAAAAAACAAATGCTGAAAAGCCTACAGGTCCTAGAGTAGTAAAAGAACTTTCTCCTATACGTGAAACGATGAAAGAGGATAAAGTTTTTGATATCCCTAATTTTCTACAGAAAAAGAGAACTTAATATTATTGATTAATACATATAAATCTATAAAAATAGGCAACCTTGGAAACTTATTTTAGTCCGATTTATATTTTCATATAGAAAAGAGCTGTATCATTAATGATACAGCTCTTTTCTATTATGATTTTTCTTATTTATAGTCAATTACAACTGAATTAGTTATAAAGACCTTGGGCTTTCAGCCCATTAAGGTATACCTTAATTTCCCGACAAGCGCGTATGCGCTTGCTTACAAAGTTTTGGTCAAACTTTTTTAAAAGTTTGTGGGGTCAAGGCTAGCCTTGGGCAACGCCCCAAGGTTTTAATGTTTCAGTTTCAACTGAGTATATAGAGTTTAGTCGAGGTATCTAACTTTTGATTCTTCATAGAAGCCTCTTTGTTTTGGCTCTTGGTCTGGAGACCCTACAGCTATAATGTTAAAAGGAACAATATTTTCTGGTAAAGTGAGAATTTCTCTCATTACGGATACAAGTTGCTCTTTTGGATAAACACCACACCAACAAGTGCCAAGTTCCATTTCTGATGCTTGAAGAAGTATGTTTTGAGTAGCTGCACCACAGTCTTGTGGGAAGAAACCTTCCGAAATTTCGTTTTGTACTTCAGGTAGAGCGCAAACTACAATAGCAAGAGATGCTGTAGTAAGCATTTTTGCATGTGGATGAATTTCAGCTATTTTATTAAGAACTTCTCTATTTCTGATTACTAAAAACTCCCAAGGTCTGCTGTTGCAAGCTGAAGGAGCGAACATTGCTGCTTCAAGTAAAGTATCTATTTGCTCTTTAGTAATTTCAAAGCCTTCTTTGAATTTTCTTACGCTACGACGTGATTGTATACTTTTCATTAATAAAATCCTCCTCGCAATATAAATTGCTTATTATAACCACTTACTAGTTAATTTTATCATGATTTACCAGTAAGTTCAATACTTTTGCACAATGCAAAAGGGCTATATTTAGAATTTATACTTAATGAATATACAGATTTTTAATCTTCATAGTCCATGGTAGCATTTAAAATCATTTCCTTTAATAAATTTTTATCATATTTCCCAGGATTGATATCAAGCTGCATATCCACGAGTTCGTCTTCCTCTTGGTCGTAGTCAACAGAAAAAGAAACTGTAAGGTCACTTTCAAATACTATTTCACCTTCTATAGCCCACGTAGAATCGCTTTTATCAATACTTATAATTGCAACATTTTCAACTTCTATCATAAATTTTTCTCTCCTTGTTTATACATAGCAATTTTTCTACAGTATATGCTTGCGGTTTAACTTAGTATTTAAAATTATTACTATTTGTGAAAAATAACGAATGTCTCCTGTGTTTGAATTCCTCGACAAAATAGAACTATTAATATATTGCTATTTTAAACCTATATAAAAATATTTATATATACATATTGTAGTGATATATTTTTGAATATATAGTTTGATTATGAAAATAAAAAAAGCTAAGGTCAGTTTCTTTTACCATAAATTTTGATAAAAGGTATATAGATTGAATATTATAATTCAATAGCTTATGTAAATCAATATCTAGGTAAATTTTGTTTTCTTGCAAATTTCAGCAGGGTTTAGTACTATAAGTGTAAAAAAGTACAAAGGAAAAATTATATGGATTTTTTACCGATTAGTATGAATGATTTGAAGAAAAGAAATTTAACGGAATTAGATTTTATTATTATATCTGGCGACGCATATGTTGATCATCCGTCTTTTGGTGTAGCTATAATAAGTAGAGTTTTAGAAAAGGAAGGATATAGCGTAGGTATTATATCTCAACCAGATTGGAAAGATATAAATAGTTTTAAAGCATTAGGTAAGCCACGCTTAGGTTTTCTTGTAAGTGCAGGAAATATAGATTCTATGGTTAACCATTATACTGTATCTAAGAAGCCACGGACAAAAGATTCATACTCGCCAGGAGGGAAGTCAGGACTTCGTCCAGATAGAGCAACTATAGTTTATAGTAATAAAATAAAAGAAGCTTATAAAGATATACCTATAATAATAGGCGGGATAGAAGCAAGTTTACGTCGACTTGGACATTATGATTATTGGGATAATAAAGTGAGACGCTCTATTTTATTAGATAGTGCCGCAGATTTACTAGTATATGGAATGGCCGAAAACCAAATTATAGAAGTAGCTGATGCATTAAATAGCGGATTACCTATAGAAGAAATAACTTTTATAAAGGGAACAGTGTATAAAACTAAAAACATAACAAACATTTATGATTATATAAAATTGCCAAGCTATAAAGAGATATGCACAAATAAAATTAAATATATTGAGAGTTTTATGGCTCAATATGAAAACACAGATGCAATAACTGCAAAAAACTTAATAGAAGATTATAGTGGGCTGTACGTTGTACAAAACGCACCAACTGAGCCTCTTTCAAGATCTAAGTTAGATAGCGTTTATGCTCTAAATTATATGGGTGATTATCATAGAGTATATGAAAGCTTAGGTGGCGTTCCAGCGATAGAAGAAGTTAAATTCAGTATAATAAGCAATAGAGGTTGTTTTGGAAATTGTAATTTTTGTGCGTTAGCGTTTCATCAAGGAAGGGTTATACAGTCAAGAAGCCATGAATCTATAGTAAATGAAGCGAAAAATATAGTGTGGCGGCCTGATTTTAAAGGATATATACATGATGTGGGTGGACCTACAGCTAATTTTAGAAATATAGCATGTAAAAAACAGACTGTAAAAGGGGTTTGCAAAAAAAGACAATGTCTATTTCCAACACCATGTAAGAATCTTGATATAGATCATACCGATTTTTTGAAGCTACTTCGGAAGTTAAGAAATATAGAAGGTATTAAAAAAGTTTTTATACGTTCTGGAATCCGTTATGATTATTTAATAAATGATAAAAATGATGAGTTTATAAACGAGTTATGCAAATACCATGTGAGCGGTCAGCTTAAGGTAGCTCCTGAACATGTTTCAAAAGAAGTTTTAATGAAAATGGGTAAGCCTGAAAATGTCGTTTACGAAAAATTTATTAAAAAATATGAAAATATAAATAAAAAATTAGGTATGAAGCAATTTATTGTGCCGTATCTTATGTCAAGTCATCCAGGTAGTACCTTAAACAGTGCAATAGAACTTGCAGAATATTTAAGAGATTTAAAACATACCCCTGAACAAGTACAGGATTTTTATCCAACACCAGGTACACTTTCAACTTGTATGTATTATACAGAAATTGATCCATTAACAATGGAAAAAATATATGTACCAAAATCTTCAAAAGATAAAGCAATGCAAAGAGCCCTTATTCAATACAGACTTCCACAAAATTATAATTTAGTCAGAGATGCACTTAAAAAAGCGGGTAGAGAAGATTTAATAGGGAATCATAAAGAGGCTTTAATAGGATATAGACTGTTTAAAGAAAAACCTAAAAGTACTGATAATAAAATTAAGTCAAAGACTACAAACTTTCAGTCTAAATCTAAAAAACGTACACGTACTTAATTGTATTTTTAGGGTCTAATATAGATTATTTTAAAGTTTTTATTTATTAAGATAATCCTCTTGAAGCTATATAAAATAAAGGTTTTAATTTTTAAAGAAGTGCATAAAAAGGTATATAATAACTAATAGCGTTGAATAATACAAGAAAAAAATGATATAATCAATAATAAATAAGCCTATAGAGGTGATTAAGTGGACGTAATAGACCTTTTTGAATATCCTTTACCTGTCATTAATAAAGATCAAAACAAAATATTTATAGAATCTTCTAAGACCCATAAAGGAACGTTAGTAATAAAAAATGATGGTGGTGGCATATTAGAAGGGCGAATAATGTCAAACTCTCATTTCTTAGTTTTTGAACCTGAATATTTTAATGGTAACACTTGTGATATTGACTATATTATGGATTTAAATAATTACAAAGCAGGAGATACTTTACATGCAGATGCTGTTATTGTGTCAAATGGTGGAGAGCATACCATAAGATTTTTAATTAAAGTAACGCCACATATTTTAGAAACAAAAGAAAAGTATAAGATAACAACACTTAAAGATTTTTTAAATTTATATAAGAAAAATCCAACAGTAGCAAAACAACTCTTTGTTAGCTATGATTTCATGGTTTGGCTGTATGAATCTGGATATGAATATATGGATTTATATGAGCATTTTAAAAATGATGCCAATAAGGAAAGAGGACTTAATAATTTTTTTGTATTTAATAAACTTAAAAGTAAATCTATGCTTAACTTAGAAGAAGAAAACATAAATATGAAAATAAGTCCGTATATTGATAAAATACACACAGGAGTCATTACTGTTAAAAAAATAGGATTTGGTTTTATAGAAGATGAATTATGCTTAAAAAATAATTCTAAATGGTTTAAGTTAGAGAAAAAAAAGATTATTTCATCGGATTTTAAAACATCTGATACTATCAATTTAGCGTATACAATAGACAAATCCTTAATAAAGAAAAATGTAGAAAATGATACAATAATGATTGCGAATAGTAATAATATTAAAAGTAAAGTAAATATATCGGTTGTGGTTTTAAAATTTCTTAATGTAAAACTTGAAAGGGGTTATATAGACTCAAAAGATACAGGATACGTATTAATTAATAATCGTAGTGGTCAAACAATTGATATAGAAATTTCTCCAAAAGATAATTTTATAAAGTTTGAGAACATTAATCATCAAATAGAAAAAAACACAAAAATACCGTTTGTTGTAAAGCTATCTAAAATGCAATTATTACAAAAAAGCATAACAAAAAAGCCTGTATTTGAAACAGAAATATACGTAAAGTCTTACTTTCAGGATAAAATCTATATAAAAACTTTGAAGGTTACAGTAGGGAATTTTAAATAATTCAAATTATTAGGGAAGAGATAGATGCTATGGAAGTTATGAAAAATAAAATTCAGCTCTGTGAAAAATTTATAGAGACCAAAAATAGTTCACCTAAAGTAGCTATTATAATGATATCTAGGTACTATGCCGCTTATTTAATGGGTGAAGATATTTATTTACAAAAAGCGTACTACACGGCTAGAAAAGCTTACGAACTATATCCATCAAATATAGATTTATTTTTATATATGATTTACTTAAATATCGAAGCTAAAAACACAGACAAAGCGCATCATATGCTTGAAGCTTTCGAACCTTATTCAAAATTTTATAAAAATAACAATCCTAAAATATATGCGCGGTATTTATTTCTTCTAGTAATGTTTGAATTGAGATTTTTAAATGAAAGAAATGTAATTAAACATATTAATAATCTTGAAGAATTTGTAAAAAAACAAGAGTGTGCTATATGTGATGAAATATTAAGCCATGCTTATATAAAATCAAATAATGTAAATAAAGCTTATACTTTTTTAGAAAGTGCTTTTAACAGAGGTAATCGCGGAATATTTATGTATTTAACATTTTATGAAATATATAAATTAGGCGGAAGATATTTCGAGAATAAAATTATAATATCTTTTTTAAATTGGGCAAATAATAATGGTGTTATAAGGAAAAATATTTTAGATAAAAATAATAATTTAATAAAAGCATTGGTAAAAAGAAATTTAAGCTTATTTAGCTCTATATTTTTAAATTTGGATATAGAATGGCTATTAATAGAAGTATGCAAAAGCTATCAGGATAATAAAGATTATTCTATAAATGCTTATAGATTTTATAAAGAAGCCGAGAAAAAGCAAATATATATACAAGAATTTAATAAATGTTTGATACTTAGTGCAGTTACAAACAACATAGAAGATATAGGCAGATATTCAATGGAGTTTTATTTAAAAAATAATAAAATTGACTTTGAATTAAAGCCATTTATCTATCATGTTTTGTTAACTAGAAAAAAACTTAGACATTTTATTACAAATTATAGCTTAGAAAACGATATATTAGAATTTGCAACAGAATCTGTAGTTCAAGGGTTCAGTGGAAGGTATTACAATAGTATATATAGATATGCATTAGAAAACATGCAAGAATATAATGAACATACAAGCATGATAGAAAGCTATCTTTATAAAGATTTATTTGTATTTAAACTAATAATTTCTAACCCTTTAATAAAATATATATGGATAAATCAAAGAGAAAAAAAAGAAGTAAAAGTATACAAGGTTGAAAATGGAGTTTGTGAAGTTAAAATTTCAGGTAGCTATTTTAGAATAATATCTTTAGATGAAGAACAAAAAAATATAATAGATGAAGAAGTTAAACTAGAAAAACAAATAGAAAATGCTGATATATGGCTATATAAATATTTCTTAGAAAAAAACTACGACGATATAGAGATTTTTATAGCACTTTCAGGGCATTACCTAGGGGTAAATGAACCCACTGAAAAAATTATAGAAATTTTAAATACAACGATTTCTTTTAAAGGAATATCTCAGGCGCATAAAATGCAGGTAAGTGCCGTTTTAGGAAATCTTTTATTTTTACAAAATAGATATGATAAAGCACTTGTATACTATGAAGAAGTAGATGAGAATTATTTAAATGAGAGATACATAGAAATCATGTTTAAAGTGTTTATAAACACACATGAATATGAAAAAGCTCTAAAATTAATAATAAATAAATCTCAGCTTATAACAGAAAAAATACTTTTTAATGCACTTAAAACACTGTCTAAAAATAAAAAATACAAACCTCTAATGGCTAATAGTATATATGAACTTTTAATTAAAGGATACTATGATCCTGAATTACTAGAAATAGTACTCGAATATTACAATGGAGGACAGGAAGAATGGCATTCACTTGATCAAGCATTAAGTAATATGTCTATACACCACATTAAATTAGATGGAATTATACTAGAAAACAGTATATGGACTCGTAACTTCAATAAATCATCGCAACTAGTTTTTTTACGTATGTATGAAATGTCAGTGCACAATGATTTTATTGATAAATTCATATATTATATATGCTTTGAGATAACTATAAACATGTCATTACCAGAAATGGGTATAATAACTGCATTAGAAAAAAGGTATGAACAGCAAAATGATTATTTAATAGCATATTCTTTGTCTTGTATATACCTAAAAAATTCTCTAACAACGACGAGAAGTAAAAAAATTTTGGAAGATGCAATGAGTCACATGGAAAGTAATAATATATTACTTCCTATTTTCAAAGAAATAGAACATAGAGAATTTTTAACTTTATATGTGGAGAAAAATCAGTGTTTTACTTATAAAAGTACACCTGGCAAAGAGATTTATCTACATTATAAAGGGGAATACGATGAAAACTTCACTAAAATTCTTATGAATTATTTTAAATTTGGTATTTATATAATTGCACTTCCTGTATTTCATAACGAAAAATTAACATTTTACTTCTCTGAAAATACAGAGGATACAAGTTTTGAAACACAAGAAGACAGTATTCAAAACATTAAAGCAAATTTAAAAAGTGATGCAATTGATAAATTTTTTACTATTAATAATGCTTTGATATATAACGACATGTTCAGATATAATGAAGTAGAAAATATAATAAAAAAATTAGTAAAACCAGTAAGTGAAATGAAAGGAAAAATCTTGTAATTATTATAAAGGAGGAAACTATGGGAACATTGGGTTTAGATTTGGAGAGAGGCCTGTTTTTGGGTATTGATTTTGGCACAACAAACTCTGTGGTTAGTATTTTCAATTTTAAAGAAGGTCAGCCGCAGACTATACCTATGGATGGAGGCAATATATTTCCTACGGCTATACAGTTTGAAACCGATCCTGAAGATGAAGATAAATTAACGCGTGTATTTGGAGTACAAGCAAAAGAAGCCGCTATTATTTATCCACAAAGTACAGTTCTTTCAATCAAGAGGTTATTGGGCAGCGATGAAAAAGTAAGCGTAATTGTTGATGAGAAAGAATATACTTTTAAACCAGAACAAATTTCTGGCGAAATACTTGGATATTTAAAGCAGAAATCAGATGAATATGTACAAGAAGAATTAGGTATTGCTGGAGAGTTTTCAGGTTGTGTTATTACAGTACCAGCAAACTCTACAGACAAGCAGAAAAAAATGACAAAGCAAGCGGCAATTTTAGCAGGTTTTGACGAAGGTAGTATCTATTTACGTTTAGAACCTGCAGCAGCAGCGGTTAGTTATGCTGTTAGTGAAACAAAGGACAAAAAAGTTTTAGTTTATGATTTCGGTGGCGGTACTTTTGATGCTTGTATTTTAGATGTAAAAATAAAGAATGAAGGTGAGCCTAATATATCCATACTAAGTACGTTTGGTGATAATAACTTAGGTGGAAACGACGTAGATAAAATAGTAATGGACATGATTTATGAGGAGTTCAAAAAAATAACTGGTGAAGAAATAGATTTATTTGATGATACTATAGATGATGGAACGTCTAAACGTCAGAAAAAAGTTGCGCTTGTAAGGCTTGCGCAAATTGCTAACCAAACCAAAGAACGTTTATCGCAAGCTAAAAGCACAAAAGTAGTACTAGCCCCTCTTATTCAAGAGCCTAAAATAGTTAATATAAACATGGAGATATCAAGAGAAGATTTTCTCAGTCACAAAAGAGTTAATCAGCTTGGTGACAGTTTAGAACAATTTGAAAGATTAAAAGATAAAAGTGTTATAGATATGGTAGATATAACTCTTAAGTGTATAGACAATTGTATAGAATTAGCTAGTATAAAAGATAAGGATATAGACGAAATATTTTTAGTAGGAGGTAGTTCGTCGATTACAGCGGTAAGTGATGCTATAAGAGCAAAATTTAATAAAGATCCTTATAAATCCCGTATAAGCCCCGCTTTAAGCATATCTCAAGGTGCGGCATATTATTGCAATATGATTATGATGCCTACTGTAAAAGGTCCAACTGTACAAGAGAAAACAATACATCCTTTAGGACTTGAAATAGCAGGAAGACGTTTCATAGAAATTGTTAAAGCAGGTGTTGATATTCCAGAGAGCGGTTTGGTAGTCGAGGCGGAAGAACTTTTAACTACAAGTTTTGATAATGTAAGCAGTATGGCCATAGTGGTTTATGAAGATACAACGCCAACAGGTGATATAGGGATAAAGTCTGTAAATCAAGAAGGTATGAAAAGGCTCGCTGGAACTTCACTAAGAGGTATACCGCAGGCAGCACGTGGCCAAGAAAAAGTGAAAGTTATATTTAATGTATCACAGGATAATATGTTAAAAGTGCAAGCTAAGTCTATGAGCACAAGCGGCATAGAAACAGAACTATCAGTTGATGAACTATACGAATAAATTAAGGGGTTATGTAGATGTCAAAAATACCCAAAAATAACCAATATAATAAGAGACGAATTAGTAAAACAAGAAATGCAAGTATTAAAAATAGCGACCCTTATTTAAATCTTCTAGAAGATTGGGATAAAGTTTTATTATCAAATAAATTGTATCGCAGTAAACATTTACGTAGCGTTATAAATTTTTTGACAGGTCATATTTCTGAAGATATGCCTAAAGAAGCTATTTTGATATCACGGTTATCCCATTATGACGAGCAAATATTTGAGTACTACATGGATATTATTAATTGTTATAAGTCTATTGTAAAATCTTATGAAAAAATTTCAGAAAATTTGCAATTTGATGATACTAAAAATATATTAAATGGTGTTCTTACAGTGGTTCTGTCAAGGCTTAGAGAGTACCAAGATTTAAAAATAGAATCCTGTAATCCAATTTATTTTGAAAAAAAGAAAATTATAGACATGTATGTAAGTAAATTTACTGATGAAGCATATTTTTTATGTGAGAGCGATATGTCTATCGAAGGAACAGACGAGGATATACTATCGTTTTTATATGAAAAATTTTTTATAACGTTATATACAAGTTATAACAGGCATTTAGGGAATTGCATTAAAGCCCTTGATCGAATAGAAGAAAGAACTACTTTAGATACATATCAAAATCTATTAAAGCAAGAAGAAGATGTATTTAAATCCATTATAAAGATTCAAATAAACGAATTAGAAAAACAACAAAGCGATTCAGAAACTTTAGAAGAACTATTTTATATAATTAGAGAAGCATATCAAAGATTACGCAAAAATATGGACGATTTAGAAATCTTACAAAAAGAGTCCAGCACTAATCTAAAAAATAACAAAAAGACTTTTGAAAGTTTCGAAAATTATTTAAAAGACATGTTAATTAAAGAGCACAAAATTATTTTAAGTAATGTAAAACCTTACAAAGATCAACATGAAATGGATAAAATAGCATTTTCCAATTCGCTAGAAAAAAGTTTAGTTAAATTTGCGAAACGACTTAAACACAATGAGAAAGAATATGATATTGAAACAATTTTAAACTCTGTTAAAATTAATAATGAAAAATTTGCAAAAAATATGATAGATATATTTTCAAGTATAATTAGCTATACAATCTCACACGAGTCAAGTTTAGTATCTTTCGAAAGAGAATTTAAAATTATCAGTGGAGTAACTGAAACTTTAAATATTAAAATTGAGAGCATTAAAGAAAACTTTAATAGTTTTAGTAATGATATAAGTGAAATTTCGGGAAATATTAAACTTCCTGAAAATTTATGTTCAGAAATTACAAAACTTTGGAAAGATGAATTTTCAGATATGAAAGCTATTAATAAAAAAGTTGAATCTTTTTTTAACCTAGCAATAAAAGATAATTTTTATAATTTCGATGCTATAAATTTATGGTTGAATGAAATTAACCTTATTATTTTGGATATTAAGAAAAAAGATTTAAACTTTAAAAAAGAACATCTTTTATTTGAAATTACTACATTTGAAGATTTAATTAATCATAGCATATCAAGGCTGAAAGATTCCGCTACTACTGAAATGCTGATGTATGTACAAGTAGTAGAAGAAGCGAATAGTCAAATAAATACTATGCTTCTAAATAATAATATAACTCCTATTATCCCAGAACCTCATTCATTATTTAGTGGAAAAGAACATGAGGTTATAATGGCTGAAAGAAAAGAGGGCTTTAAAAAAGGTGAAATTATTAAAGTAACAAACAGTGGCTATAGAGAAGGGGATAAAGTCATAGTTAGAGCTAGTGTTATAGCTGCGAAATAAAAGCTTGGGGGTATATTTATGAGCTTAAAAAATTTTGAAAATTTATTTAAACCTGAAGAATTTGATGAATCTCACTTTATCCTAGGCATAGATATCGGCGACGCAACCTCAGCTATATGTTACTTTGATGTAAATAAAAAAACGACAGAAATTATTGATATAAGCGGAGGTTATGGGAAAACCACAATACCAACAGCAATGCAATATTCAAAAGATAATGAAGAATGGATATTTGGAGAATACGCACTACTTAATCAAGGTATAGATGGTGAAATTATGCTTTCTAATTTTGTTAGGAATCTAGGCAATGATGAATATATAGATATAGGAGAAAAAACAATAAGTATTACAGAAATACTAAGCCTATATATAACAGAGCTAATAAGTAGTTGCAAAAATATAAATCCAAAAGCTGAAGTTGTAGGCATAGTAGTATCTATACCAGATTATTTCACAGAAAATGCAAAAAAAGATATGGCTCTTGCATTTAAACAAGCTGGACTTGAAAAAAAAGTTATAGATTTCTTACCTTATAGAGAATGTATTTTTTCTTATGAGTACTTTAATAAAGAAGTTGAAAAAGAAAATGTGCTTATGTTAGATTTCGGAAGTAGAGATATAACTGGTGGAATATATAATGTAGAATCAGATGCGGATGAAATAGTAGCAAACGCTATTTCTTATATGATAGATGAGAATATAAGTAGTGAAAAAGTAGAAAGTAGTCTATTAGAACTTTTTATAGGATACTACTTAGAAAATAAAAATATTTCAAAAGATGAAATTAGTGAGCAAGACATGGGTTATATAAATTCTTTTGTATATCAGCACAAAGATTTAATATTTCAAAAAAATACTTTGACAAAACCTTTAAAATTATATTTCAACTTTGCTTTCCCTGCTTTTCAACATTCTATAACTAATGAAGATGTTGCAAGCATCATAGATCCTTTCAAAACCAGTTTAAAAGAGTTTTTAGAAAAGCTAATAAATAATTCTGAAAATGTAGATGGAAAACCTATAACTTTTGAAAATATAGACACTATTCTTTGTACTGGTGGTGGTTTTGAAATGTCTTGGCCACGTATGATTATAGAGGAGTTTTTTTCAAATAGTGATATTAAATTTTACAAAAATGCCAAAATTGTAGCAGCAGAAGGGGCTGCAATACTTGCAGCCTCAAAACTTAGTGTAATTGAAGAAAAAACATTTAAAATTTATGACATAAGCCATGTTGTTGGTGAAATTGGTATCTATATAACTAGAAATAAAAAGAAAAAAGAATTTTTTCCTGTAGTAAAAGAAGGTGGTTTTTGGTGGCAAGAAAAATCCACATTTATGGTTATTGTTAATCACGATATAAATAACAGTTTCAATATAGAACTTGCTAAAAGAGATTTGGAAGGGAATATTGTATCTTTAACATTTTTAACTATTAAAGGTCTTCCATCACGTCCAGCAGGTACAACAAAGTTAAAAATTTCGTTTGAATATACATCTGATAAAGAGTTGCGTATTGACATAATAGACCAAGGCTTTGGGGAACTTTTTAAAGCATCGGGCTATCAAGAAAAATACTTTATAACACTATAACCGAGGTGATTTATGAGTTGGGAAGATTATAAAAATGAGATATTAGAAAAGGGAGAATTATCTGAAGATTGCTATGTTTTAGGTATAGACCTTGGTACTACTAATTCTGTGGTAAGCTACTGGAATAAAATAACTAACAAACCAGAACCTATAGATACATCTAATGGTTTTGGTAAAGCACCATTACCGTCTGTAGTACAATATAGAAGTGATGATGAGGGCGATGATGAGTGGGTTATAGGCGAAGAAGCTTTTAGATCTATGAAAATTTACCCTGAGACAACTATAAGATCAATCAAACGCAAAATGGGAACTGATGAAAAGACAAATCTTGGCGGAAAAGATTATTTGCCAGAAGAAATATCAGCTAAAATACTTCAAGAACTTATTGAGCATTGTTATAGTTTCAACCCAAAAGCGGAAGTAGCAGGTCTAGTTGTTTCTGTACCATATGATTTTGATGATGCTGCAAAAAAAGCTACTATGAAAGCGGTTCAAATAGCAGGACTTTCTGACAAACTTATATGTCTTATAGAGGAGCCAAAAGCGGCAGCACTTGCATATAATTTTAAGCGAAATTTAGAGCATGACGAAAAAATAATGGTTTTTGACTTTGGAGGCGGAACTCTTGATATTACCATTTTTCATGTTACTGAAAAAAATGATAGCTTAATTAAACTTCAAGTAATATCAGAAGGTGGAGAAGCACATCATGGTGGCGACAATGTAGATGAAGCCATGCTTAAAGAATGCTATAGACTTATTCAGAAAAAAACAGGCCAAACCAAAGATGATATAGATATTGAAAATCAAGCGGAGTTGATATCACGTTCACGTGAAGCTAAAGAAAGGCTTTCAGGAGTAAAGCAATTTAGAATGCCTTTCACTTTTTGTATACCGCCATTTGTAGAACAGTTAAGTCGTGAAAGTTTTGAAGAGTCTATAATGCCGTTTATAGATAAAACAAGTAGGTTAGTATTAAAAACCCTTAGGGAAGCATATACAGGCGCAATAACTCCAGATGATATAAGCCGTGTTTTACTAGAGGGCGGTTCCTCACAAATGCCTTGGGTAAAAGACATGTTGGATGGAATATTTGGTGAAGATAAAATATATTCAGGGGAAAAAACATCACAAAATATTTCCTTAGGTGCTACATATTATGCAGCTATGAAAATGGGATTATTAAATGGCCCTAATGTGGAGTCAGAAAGAGGGAATAATGTAATTGAGTTTGATGTTACTGTTCCACATGATATCGGAATAGAGGTTCAAAATGGTTCAAGAAAATCATTTTTTACTATGATTCGCAGGGGGACTTCTTATGCACTCGCTAAAAAAAGCCATGTTTTTACCCTTTCAGGTGATACAGAAGAAGATATGACCACTTTTGAGCTTAAAATAATGGAACGTATAAACAAAGATGATACCATCGAAAATTGTAAGCTGATAGGAGAAGTACAAATGCGTGGGTTGCCTAAAAGACCGAGCGGAAAAACAAGGCTCTCTGTAACTTTGCTTGTTGAAGAAGAAGGCGGGCTTGTAAAAGGCAATGTAGAAGATTTAGGTTATGGTGAAGAATATGAACCTGTAGGTTTTAAAGAAAATTTCGATCCTAGTCGTTTTAATAAAACATATGTGGAGGGATAAATCATGGGATATTTGGGTATTGATTTAGGTACAACTAATTCTGTAGCTATCATATATAATGATAAAAATAATGCTCTGGATATAGTCAAGATAGATGGAGCAGATGAAATTTTACCGTCTGTTGTAAATTATTTAGACGAAAGTATAATAGTAGGAACTGAAGCAAAATCTGGAGCGATTGTATATCCAGAAAGCACAATGGTTTCTATTAAAAGACTTATGGGAAGTAGCGAAAAAGTAGCCTTTAATGGTGAGGAAAGAACACCTGAAGAAGTAAGTAGCGAGATATTGAAAAAATTAAAAGTAGCTGCAGAAGAACAGGCTGGAGAAACTTTTGAAGAAGTGGTAATAACACATCCAGCTTATTTTAATGATAGGCAAATCTTTGCTACAAAACAAGCTGGTTTACTTGCAGGCTTTACAAATGTTTTCTTACTTTCGGAACCATTAGGTGCAGCTATAGAGTATGGGTATAAACAGGGGTATGCTCAAACACTTTTGGTTTACGATTTAGGCGGTGGAACTTTTGATGCCTGTGTCCTAAAAGTTTCAAAAGATGAAAATGGACAAGAATTGTTTCAGGAATTATCTGATGTAGGAGATATGAATCTTGGGGGCGATGACTTTGACACCGAACTTATAAATTGGTTAAAAGAAGGCTTCAAAGAACAAAATGGAATAGACTTAGAAACTTTAGATATACTTGAAATGAAGCGTGTAATGCAAAAATTAAAGCTTGAAGCTGAACAAACTAAGAAAAAACTTTCCACTACTAATAAAGCATCTATTAGAATAAATCCATTAATAATACATGATGGCGTTCCCAAAAACCTTGCACTGGAAATTACACGTGAAGAGTTTGAAACAATGATAAGGAAATATGTAGAACGTAGTAGAGATATAGTAGAAGAAGCTCTAAAACGTGCTAATAAAACTCCAGATGAAATTTCTAAAGTTATACTTGTGGGTGGTTCTACGCTTATACCTATGGTAAAACGTACAGTAGCTGGTTATATAAAAGAGCCATATAGAGCGACAGATCCAGCTAAAAGTGTAGCAATGGGTGCAGCCATATATAATTACTTAATACATTTACCAAATTCTAATGTTAAAGTTGGACAGATAACACGCCAACATTTCGGTACAGAAGCCGTTGTAAATTTAGAAACTATGGAGCGTGAATTAATACCTATTATACCAATGGGTAGTCCAATACCAAGTAAAATTTCAGATTCAGATTTCACAAATATGGCTGGTGCAACTTCAGTTAATGTTGACCTTTATCAATGGGAAGAAGGTTACGAATCTGAAAAAAAATATATTGGTAGCGTGCTTTTAACAGGGCTAGAAGGTGATACACGACTTGAAATAACATATGCACTAGATGAAAACAACCTTTTCGAAGTTTACGTTAGAGATTTGAATAGCGGTAAAGTTGAGCGTTCGGAATTTGATAGAACTAAAACATCTACACCACCTGAAAAATTAGAAAGAATAAGTCCTACAGAAGTAACAGATAAAGTCAATGTAACTTTCTTAATAGATACGACTGGAAGTATGGACACATATATAGCTGGTGTGAAAGATAGAGCTATAGAGTTTTCTAATATTTTAAGTTCAAAAGGGTCAGAATTTAAACTCGGTCTTATAGGATTTGGTGATTTATATGAAAAAGAAAAGCCAACAGTATATACATTTACTGACGATGTAGCACGCTTCCAAAAACAAGTTAAAAATATACCGAGAACTTATGGAGGCGATATACCAGAATCTAGCCTTGATGCTTTAGAAACAGGTGTAGAATTAATTAATTCTACTAGAGATGATGCACGTAATATTTTTATACTTATAACAGATGCACCACCTCATATGCCAACTAAAAGTGGCAAATCTGTGACTGACATTTGCGATATGCTTAATAAAAATTCTGTAACTACGTACGTAGTAGCACGTAGGGATAAAGAAAGTATCAAAGGATTTGAATCAGTTACAAAACCGCACGGCAGATATTATGATTTAAAAGATGAATTTTATGATGTGTTAGATAATATTGCAATGAGCATAACAGAGCTTGTGAGGGTATAATTATAATGTCTGTAGAGTTGTTACTATGTGTATCGCAAGAGGAGATACATACACCTTATAGCTTTAAATTAGGTGTTCGAGTATTTTCTTTGGAGGAAGCTATTTATTATGTTTATCATAACTGGAAAGAAACATATAATGATTTTACTAGTGATGAATTTTTAGAGTGGGTGTCTAATGCTTTAGGGCAGATTGATTTATCTTCACAGATAAAACTACTTAAAGACACAACTACTCTTAGTAGTAAATTAATCAAATTTTTATCTATGGTAGATTATTTTGATTCATCACAGTTATCTCACCTAGAATCTGAAATATCTAATTGGGAATCGCAATCAGAATGGGAGAGGCTAAAAGCTCATGCTGACGACTTGCTTATTAAACAAAATAATCCACAACTTGCATATCTCCAGTATAAAGAAGCGTTGAATTATGAGGAAAATGCAGTGCTTTATAATAATATAGGCATAGCTTTAATGAAATTGGAAATGTATGACGATGCGGTAAATAGTTTTAATAAAGCTTCTGATATGGACGATAACATACAAATTATTATTAATTTAGCAGAAGCTTTGATATACAATGAAGATTTCAAACAAGCTTCTACTTATCTTAGCCAAGCAGAAAAATATGATAACAATAACGATACAATATATTATTTACAAGCTAAAATTTGTATAGAACAAAACAAGTTTGCTGAGGCAATAAATTATCTTAATGAGGCTGTAGCTCTACAAGAAGATAATTCTTATTTCTATAAACTTTCAGAAGTGTATATAAAAATGAGGAAGTATCAAGACGCACTTAATGTCCTTAATAGGGTTAGCGAGAAAGATGTAGAATTTTATATAAGTAAAGGAGCTGTATACGCCTCATACAGCGATTATCCAGCAGCAACTAGATGTATACAAGAAGGTATCTATACCATGAAAAAAGGGCAAGCTTCCGATATTTGGGTTAAGCTTGCTATGTACCGTAGGCTTAGTCAAGAAGTAGATAAAGCGGAGTTTGCTATAAATGAAGCTTTGAAACGTGATCCTAAGAATAAGTTAGCTCTACTTGAGCAAGCCAAAATAAAAAAAGCACAAAACAGTACTAAGGACTATCAAAAAAGTTTAAATTTAATACTTAACGAGTTTAAAGTAAAATATAGGTCAAAAGATTAGATATCCGACTAAAGCTCGTTATAAGGTTTATATAGTAAAAAGACATAGAAAATATTTATCTTCTATGTTTTTTTTTGAATATTATTGTATTCTTTAAAAACTATTTTCTACTACGTCTTCACAAACTTGTTTAAATTCACTGGTAAGATTCATGTCGTTATCGAACATAGGTGTTTCTAGGGCTCTTTTAATTACTATAGCCATATTCAGGGACATCGCAACTTTATTTTGACTTAGTTTGTCATAGGCATCGTAGTTACTACCTTTAGTTGCAATAATATTTTCAAGTTGTTGAATTAGGCCAACAAAAGTGTAATCTAGGCTTTTAAGTAGCTTAGTAAACTCATAGGTATGTACTGCTAACCCATCGTAGACAGTTTTGACACTCTTTAGTTTTTCAGCCGCTACTTCTATTGTAGCTTTATTAATCTTAGCATTTTCTAAATTTTTTTCCGCTTTTGCATTCATTATAATACCTGTAGTCATTATTGCAGGACCAGCAAAAATTCCTGTTAATGCTGCTTTTCCAAGTAATAAAGAGCCACCGCCTAGCATGGCTATACCTTTAGTTGCTGCAAAAGTTGATAATGCACCTGCGCCCACCCCTAAAGTTGAACTTTTAAGTGTTTCTGTAGTAAAATCACTTATTTCCTCAAATTTAACAGTATCTTTATCTTCGATGCGAAACTTTGCAAAATCATCAGTAAAAGAAGAACTTTCTAGTTCAATATCATGTATATTATTAAATGCATCAATAAAATCTTTAAGGGAACCATTTAAAATATTTAATTTAAGTTCAACTAACTCATCTGAAGCACTTTGTGTATTGTCTAATGCTGTTTCAGCTTCTGAGGTTGCTTTTTTTAGCATCTGCTCAGTTTCTTCTATTATATTATCAGCTTCATTATATTTCTTTACGCCTTCTATTCCTTTAACAATTCCTATACCGCCTGTAAGGGCTGTACCAGTGACAATTACAGTACCTAGTGTAATTAATGGCATAAGTAATACCTCCTATTCTTATATTTTAATAGCAGATGCGTTTTTCATTAGTGCATCAAATGCTTCTTTAGATTCAAATAATCTATTGTTATTAGACTTTTTACTAACTTGTTTAATATCTTCTATTCTAATAACGGTTGGATTTTTCATTATTTCATCAAATTCTTTTTTAGATTCAAATAGTGGTTTACCACCAAGTTTTTTATTAATTTGATTAGTTCCTTTAATAAATCCATCAGCATCGTCTGTATTATAAGCTGTTTCAATTTCACTAAGGGCACTATCAAATATTTGTTTTTGCTCTTGCAAATAATTATTAATAACAAGCTCTATTTCTGACCTATATTCTTTAATTGCATTAATGGTTTCTCGACATTCCGCTTCTACTTGTAATCGTTCTTCACGTGCCAACTTTGCGTCTTTTAAAGCATTGACCAGTTCATTATAATATGAGCTAGACATAGCATATCCAGCCATTCCTCCAACCAATCCGCCCACAATAGGAATTGGGATAAGTGCTTGTCCAATTGCTGCTGCTCCTGCTGAAGCTAACATACCAGTGCCTTTTTCTCCTAGCTCCGTTAAACAATCAGTGCCATCAATTTCACTGTTTGCGTACCTTGCTAATGTTTTGCTGGTTTCCCATGTAATTGCAACAACTATAGCTGGAAGGTTAGTTTTAGATAAGCCTCGTAAGAATTTTGTTTGGGAGTTTTGCATAGTTCCTTTTATGGCTGCGCCAAAAAGCCCAGTAGTATAACCTAATCCCCCTGAAACAGCTGTATCTTTTGTAACATCAATTACTGCGTCTGTAGGTTTTTTAGCTCCTTTGATTACAGCCACCAAATTACGAATAAGTGATATTCCACCACCAATCATAGCAGCATTTTTAGCTGCTTCTGTTCCTGAACGATGCAAGATTTTGTTAGTATCTTTTTTCGTTGAAAGTTCAGGATTCAGCCGTGCTTCTATTGCTTCTTCTTTAGAAACGCTGCTTTTTCGTAGGAGTTTTTTTGTTTCTTCAGTCCTTTCAAGCATTTCTCTTTTTTTACTAGCGGTTTTGAGGTTTCCTTTCTTTTCTGAAGCGTTTATTTGTTTCCTATAATTTTCTGATTTAGATTCGAGTTCCTTTTGAACTCCTTCATAAAAATCTGATGGAACTTCAATAGGCGCACCCTTATCACGAAATTTATTGTAATCTTTGCTTAATAATTTTTCTGCACATTTTGTAGAATTTTCACCAACAAATTTTAGTTGTCGCTCACTTCCTTTTATATGTATGCCATTCTTGTCAACTTCCGCAAAGTCATAAAGCTGGTCGTTTGTATGTCCTATATTGTTACCTTTGCCGTCTGATTGTTTTATCATATCATCGGTTCTTATAGCTCTTTTTGTTTCTTCGCCACGTATAGCTTTCTCAGCATTATCACGGGCTACCACCTTAACCTCAGCACAATAGCCAGCTTGTTGGTTGATATTGCTCTTTTCGTACTCAGGATTAATTTTATACCCGAATATTTTTTTTAACGATTTAGACAATTGTTCACCAGTTTCGTTATCAATTCCGCTATAAGCTACTGAATGCTCTTTATACGCAGACCCATATCTCCGAACAGTGTCAGCATTTGCACCTGCAAGCCCTGCATTGATAGCTGTATTCTTGTCCATTTTTCGCTTATTTTTATTATGTATCATTTCTTTAATTTTTTTATCAGAATCTAATGTAGCCATTATAAAACCTCTTTATTTTTTCATTGCTAAAAAGTTTAGATACTAACTTTCTAATACAAACAACTACTGATAAAAAATCAATAATTATAACATTGTCTGTATATTCTACATATTGTAGCATAATTTTTAACATTTCAATCAAATTCATTCGCATGTTTGTGCTTAAATTTGATTGAAATTAAATAACATCAAAAAGCTATGAATGAAATTTAAATAACTATTAAAAAACGTGGGTTATACTCTTATAGCTAAAGCTACAGAATATAACCCACATTTTTTTGGATAATTGCAATTTGTGAATGTGAAAAAATTTATCTAACCTAAAAATGCATGTACTAGTTATTAATATTATAACTAACTTTGAGGTTCTTAATAAATTTTTTATAACAATCTTCGCATATGTTTATAGCATGTACTTCATTATCAAAATCTGAACCAAACCCCCATCTTTTTTCTATCTTTAGGTAGTCATCCAAATAGCCAAGTTTATTTATATTAATACTTTTTTCACACAAGTTGCAAATTATCGTGGTTACATACTTTTCCATATAAAGCTCCCCATACTAAAAATATATGTAAATATTCTTTATTTTATATTAGTTATTATAATAAAACGAGCTTTATTTGTACACTACCAAAATAAAGATAGGGTATTTTATAGTAACAAGCTTAGACGATATGTAATGCACAAATTTGAAAAATGGTGTATACTTGTTTTTATACATGCATTTAAAATTTTCATGAATGCAGAATTTTGTATATAGAAAAACTTACGGAATAGAAGCTAATAACGCCATAAGAACAACATGCAGATATGTATATAATTTATTCATAACAATGCTAAGAATTATACAAAAAAATTAAGAAATTATAAAAAAAGCTAAGGTGTGAACAATATGCTTTATCACAAAAATTAAAAAAAGGAAGGGAGTAGCTACTTACTAGATAAGTAGCATCAGAGTATAATGGATTTGATTAAAGATTTAAACGATATGCAAGGAGAAGCCGTCCTACATACAGAGGGACCTCTATTGCTTCTTGCAGGGGCAGGTTCTGGGAAAACCAAAGTTATCACTCATAGAATAGCGCATATGGTGGGCAAAGGCGTAAAGCCTTCTAGTATACTGGCTATAACATTTACAAATAAGGCTGCAAAAGAAATGAAAGAAAGAGTTTCGGCCTTATTAAATGAAACTGATATATGGATTAGTACTTTTCACTCTCTTTGCGTTAGAATATTGAGGCGAGAAATAAATACTATAGATTATACCAGTAATTTTACAATATATGATAGTGCTGATGCAGAGCGATTAATGAAAGAATGTTTGCAGTTAATGAATTTAGATGAAAAAATGTATCCAGCAAAATCTATGATGAACCATATAGGGAATTTAAAGGATAATTTGAAAACACCAGAACAGTATTCAGAGGAAGCACAGCATGATTTTAGAAATTATAGGATAGCAGAACTTTATAAGCTTTATCAAAGTAAACTTAAAAATAATAATGCGTTAGATTTTGATGATATTATTTTTAAAACTGTTGAAGTATTTAAAAATAATGTAGAAGTGCTGGAAAAATACCATAAAAGATTCTTATATATAATGGTAGACGAATATCAAGATAGTGCGACACGTTACGTAATGAAAAGTTGCGTCGCATAATTTATTTTAATTAAATTATGAAGAACTTACTATTCGACAAGTCAAATGATGGAGTAACGACCTGAAGGGCTTGCTTTAATACTCCGAATGGCATTCATGGTATAAGGCTAAAAGTGTCATAAGCTCGGTGAAGTCGGCAGAAGTATACCCTAATTAAAAGTCAAGAGATAAAAACCTTGAGACTCCGTCCCAAACCCTGATCGCTTTTTGAAAAAAGCGACGCAAAAACTTTACGCAAGCGCGTACGCGCTTGCAAATAACGCGGTCAAGCGCTTGTGCGCTTGTCGGGGTAAGTGGGGGTGAAACCCCCACGGTCTTTATTTTTTAACTTTAAAGGAAAGCAAGTGTGAAAACTTGTGTATATGATATGCCGGAAGTCTAAAAAATAGCTATGGTTAGAATGTTAAAATTAACTGACGAATTTCCGAATTAAAGATTCTAAAGATATATACTATAGAAATGTAGTAGACACAAATAATGGTGTCGTTCTGGGGTGGAGTAAAAATTATCTTTATGAAACACCTTATATCCTTACAGGGGATATAGCTTATAAAGTCAGGACAGGATCAGAGGAAAAACCTAAGGCTATATGCATAGATAGAATTGTAGGAACGTGGAAAGCTAATAACATGGAGATTCTTATAAATCGTTGAAGTGGTTTATACGGAAACTGTTTTTGTGTGTGCAACAAGCTCGCATCATTGCATATAACGTATATTTATATTAGTGATGAGTAGTGTCACGACCAATGAAGTGATGATAACAAGTCATGGAGGAACAGGCACAAGTCAATTTTTTAAATTGATGGAGCGCGTAGTGCGGGGAAACTCGCATGCTGCGTGCGGAGCAGGGGAAAAGCTGGCGATTATTTCAAATGTTTACCTATTGCTATCTAATACAGCACAATACGAATTAATTAAATTATTTGCCTCAAAACATAAAAATCTTTGTGTTGTTGGAGATGATGATCAAAGTATTTATGGCTGGAGAGGCGCAAATATATACAACATATTAAACTTTGAAAATGACTTCAATGGCGCGAAAGTAATAAAACTTGAGCAGAATTACCGTTCCACACAAAATATTTTAGAAGCTGCAAATTCTGTTATAAAAAATAACCCAAAGAGGAAAGCTAAACGTCTATGGACGCAAAATGAAAAAGGGAACAAAATAATTTATAACAAAGCTAAAACAGATATTGAAGAAGCTAGTTTTGTTATAGCTAGAATTAAAGAGCATGTCAGAAATGGCGGAAAATATAATGATATGTCTGTTTTATATAGACAAAATTCTTTATCTAGGCTCATAGAAGACCAGCTTGTGAAAAATAGTATTCCATATAGACTTTTTGGAGGCGTAAGGTTTTATGACCGTCGAGAAATTAAAGATATTCTAGCATATCTTAAAGTTATTAATAATTTGGCTGATGATATATCAATGAAAAGAATTATAAATGTGCCTAGACGAGGCATTGGAGATACGTCTGTTAGTACTATTTCAATGCATGCATTTGAAAATTCGAATTCTTTTTTTGAAGTTCTAAAGAATATAGAGGATTTAGATATAATCAGTAGACCAAAAAAGATGGTAGAGTTCAGAGAATTAATAAACGAGCTTATACTTTTTGCAAGTGAAAATCCCGTTTCAGCATTAATACAAAAAATACTAGATGAAATAGAGTATATAGAAGAACTTAAAAGAGAAGATTTAAACCAAGCTCAGACGAGGATAGAAAATATTAAAGAGCTTGTAAATAAAGCTGTAGAATTTGAAAGTCAGACAGAAGGTAGCAACCTTTCAGATTTTTTACAGGATATTTCTCTAGTAGCAGATATAGACAGTCATAGCGAAGATGAAGATATTGTTTCACTTATGACCCTTCACTCATCAAAAGGGTTAGAGTTTCCTTATGTATTCATGATTGGATTTGAGGAAGATATTTTTCCAAGTTTTAGGAGTATTGCGGAGTTACGAGAAAATTTTAATGACAACTTAATGGAAGAGGAAAGGCGTTTATGTTATGTAGGTGTAACACGAGCTAAAAAAGCATTATATATTACATCATCAACGTCACGCCTAAGCTATGGAAAAACAGTTAATAATGAAACTTCAAGATTTTTGAAAGAAATACCTCAAAATTTATTAATAGACTATAGTGAGTATGCGAGTGTACAAAAAAGTAGTGAAAAGCCACTTGGATTATCTCAATTTGCAGGAATAAAGATTTTTAGTGACTCCATAGACGCAGGCATAGGACGCAAAAAATATCAAAATACAATGCCAGTATCTGAAAATATAAAACTAGATTTTGAAATAGGAGATTCAGTATCGCAAGCTAGATATGGCGTTGGTACTGTTAAAAAAATAAGTCCAGCAGGTGCAGATTATGAAATTACTATAGAGTTTGAAAACGCAGGTACCAAAAAATTTATGGCGCACCTCTCTAAACTTAAAAAGATATAAGTTTTTCTAATGTATATTTTAAGGGGGAAAAAATTATGGAAAAATCTTCAGTTGTACAAAAAAATGATTTGACATTTGCAGAAAGAAGCGTTGTTGAAGACCTTGGTAGTAAATTACATCTAACAGATACAACATCTATAATGCAGTATGGAGCACCTGTACAAAATAAGATTTCAAAATTTTCAGATAGCGTTTTACAAAACGTTCGAGCAAGGGATACGCAAGAGGTAATAGGTGCGGACTTAATAAATCTAGTTAGTACTATTCAAGATTTTGACCCAACAGCTGAAAAAAAATCTATATTTCCTTTTTTTGGTGGAATAAAACGGAATGCCAAAAAACAAATGGATAGAATTGTAGCAGATTATTCTAGTGTTGAAGCGAATATAGATAAGATTGTAGGCTCATTAGAAGCGCATCAAAGACAATTACTAAAAGATATAAGCATGTTGGAAAGTATGTATAATAACAATTACGAATATTTTAAAGAATTATCTCTGTATATTGTAGCTGGTGAAGAAAAATTAATAGAATTTCAAAATAAAGATATAGAAGAACAGCGCAAGAGAGTAGAGCAGTTAGACGACCAAATGGAAGCGCAAAAATTGAATGATATGATAAGTCAAGCTGGAAGATTTGAAAAAAGGCTACATGACCTAAAACTTAGTAGAACTATAAGTATTCAAATGGCACCTCAAATAAGACTTATTCAGAACAATAATAATATATTAGTGGAAAAAATACAGTCTAGTATTGTAAATAGCATACCGATATGGAAAAATCAAATTGTTATATCTTTGGGATTAGTAAATAGCCAAAAAGCTTTAGCAGCACAAAAGAAAGTTACAGACATGACAAATGAAATGTTGCTTAAAAATAGTGAAATGCTAAAACAAGGCTCTTTAGAAATTGCTGAAGAAGCTGAAAGAAGCGTAGTTTCTATGGAGACTTTACAGGCAACTAATGCTAACCTTGTTGATACAATAAAAGGAGTACTAGAAATCCAGAAGCAGGGTAGTGACGCACGTGCAGCTGCAGAAGATGAACTTTTAAAAATAGAAAACGATTTAAAAGACGCACTTTTATCAGCAAGTAAAAAGCAATAGAAAGATTAAAACCATGGGACTCCGTCCCAAACCCTGGTCGCTTTTTGAAAAAAGCGACGCAAAAACTTTAGGCAAGCGCATTCGCGCTTGCAAAAAAACGCGGTTAAGCGCGCGTGCGCTTGTCGGGGGAGGTGGGGGTGAAGCCCCCACGGTCTTAATTTTTAAGTAGTGTGAAGGCTGTATCAAGTCATATTGATACAGCTTATTTTTATATGGAAATGAGGTTGCTGGTGCTTAAAGAAGAATTTAAAGAGGAATTAAATAAATTGCCCCAAAAATCAGGGGTATATATAATGCGGGATAAGTCAGATGTAATTATATATATTGGAAAAGCTAAAAATTTAAGAAATAGGGTTCGGCAATATTTCCATAATTCATCATCAAAAGAAGTAAAAACAAAAGCTATGGTTAGCAATATAAGTACGTTTGAATATATAGTGACAGATACTGAAGTAGAGGCTCTTATATTAGAGAATAATCTTATAAAAACTAATAAGCCAAGGTACAATATACTTTTAAAAGATGATAAAACGTATCCATATATAAAAATAAGCTTAAATGAAAATTACCCCAGAGTCCTCAAGGTACGTAATTTAAAAAATGATAACGCAAAATATTACGGCCCTTATACAAGTAAATTTGTTATAAAAGAAACTTTGGACTTAGTGCATAAATTATGGGCGATTAGAACATGTAAAAAAGTTTTTCCACGTGATTTAAATAAAGATCGTACTTGTTTGAACTACCATATTGGAAAGTGTAAGGGCGTGTGCAATAAATTTACTAGTGAAGAAGATTATAAAAAAATGATAAATGAGATAATGTATTTTTTAGATGGTAAACATGATAGTTTGGTTGAAATATTTACGGCTCAAATGAGTGAATTATCTAAAAACCTTGAATTTGAAAAAGCTGCAGTTGTAAGAGATAAAATAATACTTGTTAAATCACTGACGGAGAAACAAAAAATTGATACAAAAGATTTTGGAGAAAGAGATGTAATTGCTTTTGCTACAGAGAATGACTCAGCACTTGTGCAGGTATTTTTTGTTCGTGGGGGTAGAATGATAGGGCGTGAACATTTCATGCTAAACGGTGTGGAAAACATGTCTCAGAACGAAATAATGACTGCTTTTGTGCAGCAATTCTATTCAGAAATAACTTTTATCCCGAAAGAAATAATCCTTAAAGTTGATATATTAGATAAAGAAGTAATTGCAAAGTGGTTGGCTAGTATAAGAGGTTATGGAGTAAATATAATTGTGCCACAAAAAGGGGAAAAGTTTAAACTAGCTAATTTAGCATCTGAAAATGCGGAAATAGCCCTAAAGCAATTTGGCGAGCAAATAAAGAGGGAAAAAGAAAGGACATATGGAGCTTTATTAGAAATCGAAGAAGCTCTTAATTTAAATTTCAAATTAGATAGAATTGAAGCGTACGATATATCGAATACACAAGGTTATGAAGCTGTTGCATCTATGGTAGTATTTGAGGGGGGCAAAGCAAAGAGAAGTGACTATAGAAAGTTTAGGATAAAGGAAGTTTTAGGTGCAAATGATTATGCTAGTATGGAAGAAGTTATAAATAGACGTTTTAAAAGGTATATAGAGGAAGAAGAACAATTTACTAGTGGCTCAAACATAAATTTTAAATTTAGAAGGTTACCCGACTTAATTTTTGTGGATGGGGGAAAAGGGCAAATAAGTGTGGCAAAAAAAGTATTAAAAAAGTTAAAAATAAATATTCCAATCTGCGGAATAGTAAAAGATGATAAACATAGAACAAGAGGACTTATTTATAATGGCAAAGAAATAATTTTACTTAAAAAATCAGAAGGGTTTAAGCTTATAACAAGGATTCAAGACGAGGCGCATCATTTTGCAATAGAGTATCATAAAACACTGAGAGGGAAAAAAGCAGTAAAATCTATATTAGATGATATAAAAGGTATAGGGCCAACAAGAAGGACAGCATTAATAAAAAAATTTGGCTCGATAGATAAAATAGCTGATGCAAGTGTAGAAGAACTTTTAAAGACAGAAAGCATAAATAAAGCCTCAGCAAAAATTATATACAACTTTTTTGCAAATAAAAAAGATTAAGACCGTGGGGGTTTCACCCCCACTTCCCCCGACAAGCGCACGCGCGCTTGACCGCGTTTTTTTGCCACACTTTTTTTCAAAAAAGTGTGAAATCTTTTGATTTTTAATCTTTTAGAAGTTGATATATTTCGTCAGCCATGTCTTGGTGTATGCTTGCGCCTTGGAAAATTTCTTGTGACTTTATAGCTTGGTATATTAGCATGTATAAACCATTTATTGCTTTTATATTATTTTTATCTGCAATTTGAAGAAATTTCGTTTTAATTGGATTATAAATAATATCTATGCATACAGTGAATTTCTTTATAATATTTTCATCTAACAGACAATCATTTATGTTAGGAGACATACCTACAGGAGTAGCGTTTATACATATGTCTCCTGATATGTATTCTTTAGATTTTAGAGATATAAGGTTTATAAAGGGGAATGTTTGCTTTAACAGAGATGCTTTGTTTTCGTTGCGATAAAGTATATTGATGGACTTTGCCTCATTATCCTTGAGGTAGCATATTATAGTTTTTGTACTACCACCTGTACCTAGAACGGTGATATTTTTATTTTTGACATGTACATTTTCTTTCTTTAGCATAGATTCAAATCCATAGTAGTCTGTATTATATCCAATAACTAAATCATTTTGAAAACTTATTGTATTTATAGAACCTATTGACGTAGCTTCATATGATATTTCATCCAAATAAGGAATAATGATTTCTTTGTATGGAAGGGTTACATTTATCCCTCTATACCCAAGTTCTTTTAAGTTAGGTATAATAGTTCTTAGATTTTTACGTTCTATTTCTACAATAGAATAATTACCATGTATTTTGAAGTAATTAAGTATATAGTTATGAATTTTAGGGGATAAGCTATGCCCAAGCTTTTCACCTAGTAAGCCGTATAACTCCATTTGACAACCACCTTTGCATTTATTGCAAGGTCTATGAAACCTTGTAGTTACTATACTTTATACTTGCAGAAATTTCAATATTAAATAAGGAGGTTTTAGGATGAATAATATTTCTTTAATAGGGTACATGGGTGTGGGAAAAAGTACTGTAGCAAATTGTATCGGATATTTATCTGAAATGACAGTTATAGATATAGATAACTGTATTAAAGAAAAAGAAAACATGTCAATAAATCAGATTTTTCAAATGAAAGGGGAAAATTATTTTCGAGATATAGAGACGTATATATTAGAAACTTTACAGAATAAAACTAACAATACAGTAATATCATGTGGTGGTGGAATTATATTAAGAGATGAAAACATAACTTATCTAAAAAAATTAGGAAAAATTGTACTACTAGAATGTAGTGCGAAAACTATATATGAAAGAATAAAAAATTGTGATAATAGACCTATTTTAAATAAAAATATGAGTATATCTTATATAGAAAACATGCTAGAAAGCCGTTTTGAAAGATATACTCAATTTGCAGATTTAATTATAAATGTTGAAAATAAATCAGTTAATGACATAGCCAAGGAAATAATCCTACAGAAATAATTAATCTTTAGGTGTTTTTTTAGAATTTTTCAAGTTACGTGTTGTATTATTTCTAAGTTTTTTCAAGTTTTTGATAGCTAATATAATAAACGTAAGCTCTTTTTCGTCAAGGTCATACATTAAAGCCATAAGCGTTTTCCTTTTTTGCTCCTCATCGTCATCTTCGATATTCTCAGCAATTTCAAGTGTAGATCTGTCAGGTGAATAGATTATATTGTTCAAATCTATATCAAAAATTTCAGATAGCTTTATTAAATTTTCAAGTTTAGATCCTCTCTTTCCGCGCTCCACAAGCCCTATAAAAGCGGGTGATAAATTCAGCATTTCTGCAAGTTCATCTATAGATAGACTGTGTTCTTCTCTATATTTTCTAATATTTTTACCTATTATTACTCTATTACTTCTTCTTTTCATTTGCTTGCCTGCTAATAAAAATATAGACAAATATCCATAAAGGATACTAGCGTTATCAAAATTCTAGTCTATATTAGCTCTTTTTACAGCAGGTCTTTCACCACCTTTTTTAGATTTTTGTATTTTATAGTCGATTGTCAGTTGATATCATCAGTAGAAAACTAAGATGTTGGGTATATCAACTTCAATTAACTAATATGTGACAGTGAGCAATGCCACGTATTGCTTATTTTTCTAACTAGCATCTTTTTATTCCAATAAAAAATATATTTTAGTTAACTTTTCGTATGCATATATAATAACCCAAAAAGAATTTAATTTAAAGGTATAAAAGGTGACGAAATAATTAAAACAATGTGTCTAAATAAGCACTATGTATTAAATTGTCAAAAAAAATCGTTAAAAAAGTTTAAATACAACTAAAATTTAATGACTATATCACTAAATTTAAACTTATTTATAAAAATAATATAATAAAATTATACATTAAACGATAAATTGTTTTTACAAAATACTAGTTTCTTAAATAATTAGCCATAAATAACGCAAGAATTTTTGAACAAAAATGTTTAAAATTAGAAATATTTGTTAATTATGTAGATCTGTCGGATAAGAATATCAGATAAAAACTGAGTTTTTGCAGATTAGCATTATGGTAACATATACAGATTAATCAAATAAAACATAATTTCACTTAAAATGTATTTAAGACGAAAAATAAGTAAAAAATCAAATAAGACTTTTTTATTTTTATTTTAATCATATGTTTTTATATCTCGTTTAATATACTTTTAAATTTTTTTATATTGTTCAATTTATCTAAATTAAAAAAGAACGTATGCACATAACACATACGTTTAAAATCTTAAAAATACTGATCAAAGTTTCTTTTTTAAGTTAACTATGTATATTAAAATTTAGGCATAGATATATATTTACCCTGTAAATATTTCTTTAATTTATTATCATCTTTTCTAGCACCTTTAAAATTACTTAAACTATATAATTCGCTTTCTCCATAGATGTTTCTATTAGTAAAATATATTTGCTCTTTTCTCAAATTACTTTCCATTAATGTGGCATCATGTACTGTGGCTATTAATTGAGCATTTTTCTTATTATGTTCTATCGAATTAAACATTTCCAAGATTTTTCTAGTTAAATATGGGTGGAGCTGTTTGTCTAATTCATCAATTACGAAGACTCCGCCATTTTCTAATACATATAATAAATGTTTCAGAAGTCTACAATACCGACTTGTTCCCCCTGAAATATACTCGCTAAACAGTAATTTAATATCATTAGAACTTTCATAGTCACGCGAAAAAACATCGTAAATTACAACTAAATTTTTTTCATCATCCAAAGTCACTTCTTTTATGTTACTATCTGAATATTTAAGGAAAGTTAAATACTTTTCAGTCATAACTTTATCCGTTTCGTCTATTAAATATAAAGGTTTCTTGATATTTTGAATTTCAAAATAAATAGTTTCAAAAAATTCTTTTATCGAATTAGAAAGTTCATTATTTAAAAAAGATGAAAAAGTTAAAAAAAGTACATCTCCACGTAAACCGTTTAGTAGTCCTCCGTGGAAATTAAAGCTTTTAGCAATATCTATATCTTTATAACTTGAAGATGTTCTTTTAAATAGTAATGTCTTTCTATCTATAGTCTTATAAAGTGATTCCGAAATTACTGCACCATTGCTTACATCAAATGAATACTCATATTCTATTTTGTTTATTATAAAGTTTATACTAAATTCAGATACATTTAATTTAGACTCTTTATTAAATAAAAATGGTTCAACACTTCTAATTAATTCACTTTGAACATCATGATTGCCAAGTACAATTTCCATAAACAGTTTTATGCTGTTAATTAAATTTGATTTGCCACTTGAGTTTGCACCATAAACAAGAGCACTTTTTATTAGATTATGTTTTCCTACACTGAAAGTGTTTACGTCTAAAAATTTTTCGCCTTTACTAGACACTAGTTCTAGTGTAGTTCCATTACGAAAAGATTTAACATTTTTAATAAAAATTCTTTTTAGCAAAATATTTTACCTCACTTCTTATTAACTGAAACTTTACTAATTTTGCACCAGGGGGTTATTTGATTCTAACAAACTTCTGGCTCATTTCAAAGATTACGCACGCTATATGAGCAAAAATATTATACATCTATAATTTACAAGATGCAATATACTACTAGAAAACTATGACTGATACTGACGACCAAACAGCACTTAAAAAAACAAGAAAACCTTGGGACTCCGTCCCAAACCCTGTAAACTTTTAAAAAAGTTTGACCAAAACTTTGTAAGCAAGCACATATGTGCTTGCAAATAAAGCGGTCAAGCGTGCTACGCTTGTCGGGTTTGGGCTGAAAGCCCAAGGTTTTAATCTTTTAATTTTTTAATTTCTACATAACCATACCAAAAATGGTAATACTTATACCGAATACTATACCTGAAACTATTAGATGAACAACGCAATATCCCATAATATCTTTAGCAGTTAAACCAGCGATACCTAAAGCTGGCAATGCCCAGAAGGGTTGTATCATACTAGTCCATACATCTCCAAAAGCAATTGACATTGCTGCTACTGCTGGATGAACCCCAAAATCCATTGCTGCTGGCATAATTATAGGAGCTTGTATACTCCATTGCCCTCCGCCTGAAGGAATAAAGATGTTTACTATTCCAGCACTTATAAAAGATAACAATGGAAACGTAAAATCGTTAGCGATAGAAACAATTCCTGTTGAAAACATATTAGCTACAGATTGACCTTCAGGTCCAACGCTAACCATCATAGCAGCAATACCTGCGTAAAAAGGAAATTGTAGTAATATTCCGCTAGTACCTTTTACACCTTCAGAAATAGCATCGAGGTAGGAACGTGGCGTTTTATGTAGAGTCATACCTATGATTAAAAATGAAAAAATAACAATATCAAGATTTAGTAAAAATCCATGCGTAAGAAAATAATGTGCGATGTATGCACCACCCATACATACAGTTAATGCTGTGAAAAAAGGACCTCTTTCGGCCTTATCGGCTGGAGTCATGTCTGCTTTTGACATTTCTGGCACTGGCTCAATCGCAGGTGGCGTGAAGCTAATAGTATTTTCAGGATCTGGATGCATCGCTCTGTTAACTAAAGGTAGTATTATTAAAAGAGATAAAGTTGTAAGAAGTATAACTGGATGAAATACTGTCTGCGAAGTTGGTACAGCTTCAACTATAGCTCCTTGAGTAAGAGCTGTTAATGCATCGCTTGCTGTTGCAATAGCAAGTGGTATAGAAGCAGAAATACCTTGATGCCATAATAGGAAACCTGAATAAGCAGAAGCAACTAATAGACGATAATCAACGCCTTTTACCTGTCTTGCAGTTTCTCTTGCAAGGATTGCACCTATAACTAGACCAAAACCCCAATTTATCCAACATGCGATACCAGCAACTACAGTAACCATTACGATTGCTTGTCCTGGAGTTTTTGGTATTGAGGCCAATTTAGTTAAAAGCTTTTTAAATGCTGGAGCATTTGCCATTGCATGACCAAACGTTAATACCATAGCCATTTGCATAGAGAACCCAAGTAGAGACCAAAATCCTGACCCCCAACTAACTACCATATTCATAGGGCTTTGTCCTGTTAAAACGATTCCTATAACGAATAACAAGAAAGTTAGTGCAAGACAAAAAATAAGTGGATCTGGTAAGTATTTTTGAACCAATTTAACACAACCGTTTGTAAATTTTTTAAACATATTACTTCCTCCTTTTTTGGTGTTTTTGTATATTTCAAATCTTATAAGCTAGAAATTATGATATTATTTTAACAATAAAAACTTGAATTTAGTGAATTCGAACAAATTTTATGTTCTAAATTCATTCAAATGTCCTAAATTAATCATAAATCTAATAGACTAGCTATTTAACACTATCAAAATATTTTAAAACTGTCAATAAATATAAGAGTATATAAATAAATTTTATTAAATTATGTATCATTATAAGTATTTATTATAATCATTTAGCTTGTATTTATCTAAAAAAATCATGAAAAATTACTATATCGCATTTTGTACCTTATTATAATACCCCCCTCTATATGTAATAGAGGGGGGTATGGTTATTTTAAAGCTATAAAATCTTTTACAAGGTCTTCTATAGTTTCTCTTTTTCTTACTAATACAACTTCGTTATTTTCTCTTATTAAGATTTCAGCTGGCCTTGGTCTACTGTTATAGTTTGAGCTCATTACATGACCATACGCACCAGCATCCAATACTCCTATAAGGTCATTTTCTAAAATTTTTGGAAGGTTTATATCTCTAGCAAGTATATCTCCAGATTCGCAAATATTGCCAACTACAGTCACAATTTCATTATCATCTGGAGTTGTGCCTGTAATATTTCTGTAAACTTCCATTTCATGTCTTGAATCATACATAACAGGCCTAGCTAAAACATTAAAACCTATATCTGTACCCACAAATTTATTGCTACCATTATTTTTTATAGTGTTAACCGTACCTAGAATTAATCCACTTTCTCCTGATATAAATCTACCAGGTTCTATTAAAAATGTAACTCTTTTACCATATTCAGAAGCGAAATTTTCCATAACTTTATTTAAGTTCTCGCCTAATTCTTTAAGATTTAATCTAGCTTCGTTTTCTTGCTTTTTATAAGGTACACCAAGTCCGCCACCAAAATTTATAAATTCTAAATCATCAAAATTCTTTGCTAGGTTAACTAAATTTGTTGCTGCATTTATATAGTCTGTGCTTTCCATAAAAAGAGACCCTATATGATGATTTATACCTACAAGGGTTAAGTTGTGTTTCTTCAAAATTTCTTTTACGTCGTCAACATATTCTGCATTAACGCCAAATTTTGTTTTACTTCCACCAGTTACAACTTTTGCGTGATGTCCTTTACCAATACCTGTATTAAAGCGTACTGCCACTTTTCCACCATTATTTATACTTCCAAGCATATCTAATTGCGATGAAGAGTCTACACTAATTACTATGCCTTCGTTTACAACATGCTGCATTTCTTCTTTTGACATATTGTTGCTTACATACAACATATTTTCTGGTGTAAATCCGGCCATTTTTTCAATATATAGTTCTCCTGGACTTATAGCGTCTACATTTAAGTTTTCATCTTTTATTATCTGCAAAATTGCTAAGTTAGAATTTGATTTTGCAGAGTAATTTATTTTAAAATTTTCATACGGTACAAGGTTTTTGAGTTCATTGCAACGCATTCTAATTATTTTTTCGTTATATATATAAAGAGGTGTACCATATTTTTCTGCTAAATGAAAAGGGTTATTACCTTGGAAAAAATCCATATCATCTGTAACTTTACCATTGAGTTTTATCATATTTAATCTCCTTTATCTATACAGTTTTTTGATGTTAGATATTTTACTAACGGAATTTTGCAGCATAAAGTCTAGTATCGTGATATATGTCATAGCCTCAACCACCACTACACTACGCGGCACGATACAAGGGTCATGTCTACCATCAATACTAATTTCTACGTTTTCTTTGTTTTTATTAACTGTTTGTTGTGAGTGCTTTATAGAGGGTGTGGGTTTAAAAGCTACGCGGAAAATTATATCATCTCCATCAGATATGCCACCAAGTACTCCGCCAGAGTTGTTAGTATGTTTTTTTATTTTGTTATCACTATCAATATAAAAGCTATCGTTATTTTCACTTCCTAAAGCAGTAGCAGCCTGAAAACCAAGCCCAAACTCTATGCCTTTTGTTCCACCTATAGACATAATTGCCATAGAGAGTACAGCATCTAATTTTTCAAATACAGGTTCGCCTATTCCAGCAGGGACATTTTTTACTACGCACTCAACAATTCCGCCTACAGAATCGCCTGCATTTACGCATTTTTCTAAATATTCTTTTGCCTTATGATAAGTTTTTTCGCATGGAATATATAGCGGATTATTAAAAGTCTCATCCATATTTTTTTCATTAACATGTATATTACCAATCGAAATAGTATACGCGTCTACATGTATATCAAGTTCTTCTAAAATTTTTTTTGCTACAGAACCAGCTGCAACTCGCGCTACAGTCTCGCGTCCAGAAGAACGACCACCACCACGATAATCTCTAAATTCATATTTTTGGTCATAAGAAAAATCCGCATGCGCAGGACGGTATATATCGGCTATATCTTTATAGTCTTTTGAATTTTGATTAGAGTTAAAAATAACTAGTGAAATAGGTGTGCCAGTAGTTACACTATCAAATACGCCAGACATAATTTTCACTTCATCTGGTTCTTTGCGCTTTGTTGTAAGATTACTGTTTTTAGTTTGTCTTCTAGCTAAATATTTTTGAATGTCACCTTCATTTAAAGCTACTCCTGCAGGGCAACCATCAATAACAACGCCCAAAGCTTCACCATGACTTTCACCCCATGTTGAAATTCTAAACAATTTACCAAAACTAGACCCCACACAAACCCTCCTTATAACTTTTTGAAAACAACTCATTATTTATAATAACCCACTTGACAAATTTATTCAAATTTTATTTAAAACCTACATAAAAGTATGAAGCTAAGACCTTGGGACTACCCGTCCCAAACCCCGACAAGCGCATATGTGCTTGCTAAAGTTTTTGATTAAACTTTTTGCAAAGAGTTTGTAGGGTCAAAGTCCCAAGATTTTACTCTTATCAGATTTATGTTATAATATACAGGTTCTGCAATCATAGGGGGTGCTGAGAGTTATGGTTTTGATCGAAAGCGAAAATAATAAATTAATAAAGCATATAAAATCTTTAGATACAAAAAAGGGAAGAGATAAACATGATAGTTTCATAATTGAAGGTGAGAAGTTCGTAGACTCTATACCACACAAATTAGAAATAGAAAGTTATGTATTATCTCAAACTATGTATTCAAAGGTAGATATAGAAAAATATTCGAGCAGAGCAAAAACGTATGTTATAAAAGATAGTATCTTTAAATCTATTTCCGACACTATAGAGCCACAAGGTATTTTTGCTATATGTAAAAAGGTAAAATACGCATTAAGTGATGTTTTAGACACAAGTCGCCCACTTTTTATTTTAATGATTGAAGAAAGTTCAGATCCTGGAAATTTAGGGACTATTATACGAACAGCGGAATCAGCTGGAGCATGTGGAGTTCTTGTTTCAGAAAATTCTGTTGATCTTTATAACAAAAAAGTGTTGCGAGCTACTGCAGGGGCAATTTTTCATATACCCATTGTGGAAAATGTGGATTTAATAGATGCTTGTAAAATTTTTAAATCCCACGGTGTAGAAATAGTTGCTACGCATCTGAAAGGCGCTATATCCCCTTATGATATAAATCTCCAAAAAGACTGCGCTGTAGTAGTAGGGAATGAATCAAGAGGTGTATCAGACAAATTAATAGAAAACATAGACCATATTGTAAAGATACCTATGATAGGAGATTCTGAATCTTTAAATGTATCTGTAGCAAGCGGAATATTGCTTTATGAGGTAGTACGTCAACGATTAAAAAAAATATAATAAATCAGAAAAGGGGAATTAGAAATGAAAAACCCAATAATTACAATACAAATGGAAGACGACAGCATTATAAAAGCTGAACTCTTTCCAGAAATTGCACCAAATACTGTAAATAACTTTATAAGCCTTATAAACAAAGGGTACTATGATGGTCTTATTTTTCATAGGGTTATAAACGGGTTTATGATACAAGGTGGTTGTCCAGATGGTAGTGGCATGGGTGGACCTGGTTATTCTATAAAAGGTGAATTTTCATCAAATGGCATAGAAAATAACCTTGAGCACACAGAAGGCGTTCTTTCTATGGCTAGGTCACAACATAAAGATTCAGCTGGCTCGCAATTTTTTATTATGCATAAAAATTCACCACATTTAAATGGTATGTATGCTGCATTTGGAAAAGTTGTAGAAGGAATGGATGTAGTTAATAAAATAGCTGAAGTTCCTACAGGATTTAGCGATAACCCTGAGATTGATCAGGTTATGAAAAAGTTATCAGTAGAAACCTTTGATATAGAATATCAAGAGCCAGAAATATTAGAAGATTAAGAGGTTTTAACCCTTTTTAAAGAACGTGCTTCCGCACGTTCTTTTTCATTTTTTCCTATTTTCTATAAAGCGTTGTGGCTAAAAGAAGCTATTTTGCTTATAGGTATTTCTGTAACTGAACCTAACCAGTTGTTATGGCGATAATCTTCATATTCACATTCGCATTCTTCTTCTATTATTTCTTCTTCGCAAGTTTCTTGACAGCCATTCCCCCAGCCGTTATTCCAACCCCAGCCATTGTTCCAACCGTTGTTCCAATTGCCATGGTTATGTGTATGGCATTTTTTCTCTTTCTTTTTTTCACGACATCTTGGACGTTCATCGCAACCACAGTTCCAATTTCCGCCAAAATCATTACAAGGTGATCCAATAGCACAATCAGGTGCCGCGCCAATTGAAGTTATTAATTTAACGCAACCATTTCCAACAAATGCAAGAACACCAGTAAAACCAGAACCTTTTTACATTAGGATACTCTTAAATTCTAAAAATATATCTTAAAATCGCCTTGTTTCCTGTTAAAAACGATTTTCTTTATTATACTTCTGGCTGTAACTTGCTTTTCATCTTTTGTAAATCTAGGGTCTTTTAAGATATTATATATATTTTCTATATTTTTCTGTAGATCGGAGTATTGCACCTTAACATTACTAAGCTCATCTACTTTAAATTCTTTATTTCTAATTTCTTTTTCTAAAATTTCTTTTAACTCTTTAAACTCATTTATTGTAAATACGCCATTTAAGAAACCTTGTTTAGCTCTTTCTAAACGCCCCTTTATGCTTTTTAACTCATTTTTTATATATCCCATATCTTCTAATGTATTATCATTAGCTGAGATATCGGTATTAAATAATATATTTACGTCTTTGCCTATGCTATTGAAATAGTTTAAAGTAAGCTCTTCAGCTTCTTGTACCGTTATAAAATTTGTAGTTGTACACTTGCCTTTACAATAGCCCCCGCATCTAAATGCTGGATACTTTTTTGTAGTACTGATACCTTGATAACTTAGACTAGAACCGCAATCACAGCATTTTATTAGACCTGATAACCAATGTTTAGTACTTTCTGCTGGACGTTCCCTTTTTGCAAACTTAGCTTCAAGTTCATCTAATATCAATTGTATCTTGTCAAAGACTTCTTCCTCAATTATTGCTTTATGATTTGATTTGGCTATTATAGTATCTTTATTTTTGAAATCCCAACATACTTTCTTATTTGGAGTCCAACGGGTATAACCTTTATATACAGGGTTTCTTAATATGTAAGTTAACTTTCTTGTATCTATGTCACTTCCTTTCCTAGTTTTGATACCTTTAGCTTTTAATTTTCTTGCCAATCCCCATTTGCTTGTACCGTTCAAAGTTTCATTGAATATAAATCTTATAACTTTAGCTTCACTTTCTACTATTGTTAATACATCACCCTTATGTTTTCGCTTATATCCGAATGGTGGGCTAGTTTGATGACCGCCTTCTAAAGCCTTTTGTGTCATTCCGCGTCTAACGTTTTCAGATAAATCTAAACTATACCATTCATCCATAATAGAATAGATAGCTGTCGTAAGCATATCTGTTTTTTTATCTATACTTGGTTGAGTTATACTAATAACTTCTATACCGCATTCCTTTTTCAACATAGATCTATACACAATACTTTGTTCGTGGTTTCGTGCGAATCGACTTGTAGAATATACTAGAATACAGTCGAACGATTTAGGTTGTTGTTTTGCTATAGAAATCATTTTTTTAAATCCCTGACGTTTATCCACATCACGTCCTGATACACCTTCATCACTATAAATAAATTCATCATAAATTATTATATTATGTTTATTTGCGTATTCTTTTATTAGCCGTAATTGACTTTCGGGCGAGTATTCCAACTGGTCGCTTGTACTTACTCTTATATAAGCGGCTCCTAATTTCAATATGTATTTCCCCTTTCTATATTAAAAAACCCTACTCATAAGTAGGGTTTTATTATTAACTTTAGTCATTCTATGCATTGTTTCAAGGTTTATTTACAATGCAAATAAAAAAGCCACTATAGTCAATTGTATAAAGACCTTGGACTTTCAGCCAAGGCTCGCCTTAACCCGACAAGTGCAGCGCGCTTGACCGCTTTTTTTGCAAGCGCATATGCGCTTGCTTACAAAATTTTGGTCAAACTTTTTTAAAGTTTGTGGGGGTTAAGGCGAGCCTTGGGCAAAGACTCAAGGTTTTAATATTTTACTGCTTCAGTTGCAATTGAATATATATCCATTGTTAAATTGTATCATCATACAAGTTTGTAGATACATATTATGTAGTTAATTACATATTGAAAAGAGATGGTTATATGGGTAGATACAAGTGCCCTAAGATAGTAGCTACAGGGGTGTGTCTTAATGGTGATACTCCTCCAGAACAAAGGAGTAGGGAAGAACAAATAAAGTTCATGACAGAAATAAGTATTATTGCAGCAAAAGCATTAGGTGCAAAACCCATAAGTCAAAAAAGCAAAGAAGCGGTGCCAAAAAATTAGTACAACTCAACAACAATAGCATATTTGCTAAAATTATTGTATAGGTTAGGGAAGTGGCTTCTGCGTCCAACCATGCTTATCAGAGTTAGAGCATAGCCTTGTTTTGATGTTTCACCGAACATATTAATAACTGCTTCATCACAAGAAACTTCCATGTCCCTATTAGTAAGGAAATACATTATTAACCAATTCAATGTAAATTCATTTGAGATAGGGATAGATGTTATAAATTCCTTACGGTTTTTTGAGTACAATACAATGAAAAATATTGTTGATGCACATAATCCCATTAGATATATCAATGCTACTACTCCAACAAACCCTATTGAATGATTCAAGTTGTTTGTAGTTGGTATAGCCATATCAGCAGTATTAAAATTTTCTTGAGGTTGCCAAATAAAATCAGAGTTTACAAGATGTTCAGTATCTGATAAGGAGATTGTAAGTAGTTCTGATACATTATTACTCGAATCTATTAGGTTTAAAATGCTTATTTGTGAAGGTATCGAAAATGGTATCAGTAATTGAAATAGTGCGATATACCATAGTATCATAAATGTTTTCTTAGGTATTTTGTAAATTATCAATGCTCTAATAATAATCACTATTATAATGAATGATGATGACATTAGAGTCATTTCTAATAAAAGGTTCATTTAGATTCACCAACTATACCTTTTAGCTTTTCAATCATATTATTAGGTAGCTTTTTACGTCCAACTAAAGATGCAAAAAGTAACTCTGTTGACCCATCAAACAACTTATCAACTAATTCATCTACTTCAGTACTTTGTACGTCCTCTTTGCTAATAAGCGCATGACAAATGAAATTTGGTTCAGATCTTTTTATTGCACCTTTTTCTACACATTTTTTAATTACAGTATACGTAGTATTTTTATTCCATCCTATGGATTCACCAAGCGTTTTAGCTATAAATTTAGCAGGTAAATCGCCTTCTTTCCAAATCACCTCCATAACTTTAATTTCAGAATCAAACAGTTTTATATTCATTTGAGATTTTCCTTTCTGTACTACTATAATAGTATATCGGCACTTTCATACTATCACACTAGTATAGAAGTGTCGATGCTATACTTAAAAATAAAAAAATAAACCCTTAAGACAAAATCTTAAGGGTTTATTTTTTTATAAGGCAATTCTCACTCTTGCACTCACACCAATAACGCTATTTAAGTTAATATCATCTAATATGTTGATTTTTACGGGAATTAATTGAGTTACTCGTGTGAAAGTTCCGCCTGTTGTGAAAAAAGTTGCATTGCCAGCAAGCTCTGCTTGAGTAACCCAACCAATTTCTGAAACATATCCTGAAAATTGACGATTGCCAAATGCATCTATGGTTACAGTGACTCTTTGACCTAGTTGTACCCTTTTAATATCAGTTTCTTCAATGTTTGCTTGTATATGTAAGTTGTCGATATCAGCTATTACTGCTACTGGTGAATGTGGTGATACTATTTGGTTTTGAACAGCATAAGATTTTACTATTAAACCATCTATGGGTGAGCGGAGAGATGCAGAGTCTCCTACCCATCCTATAACTTGATTTTGACTTACATATCTTCCTTCATGCATTGCTATTTTTTCAAGTTTGCCTGATATAGGTGGAACAATTGATATTAAATTTGTGGTTACTCTTGCATTGTCTGTTACAAGATAGTTTGCGCCTTGCCAATAAAAGTGAAATCCAAAACCTATACCACTTGCAATTACTAGCATTGAAATCAGTAACAAAACTGCCTTACCTTTACCTTTTTTCTTTTCTTTTACTTCTGTTGTTTGATTGTCACTCATAATTTCGCCTCTCTTTCAAATTTATAGTCAATTGTATATAAACTAGTTATAAAAATTTTGGGCTTTCAGCCCATTAAGATATACGTTAATTTCCCGACAAACGCAGCGCGCTTGCTTATTTACAAAGTTTTGGTCAAATTTTTTTAAAAGTTTGTAGGGTTTGGGGCAACTCCCCAAGGTTTTAAGTATATTCATCGTCAACTTTGCCTTCTGAAAATTGTGAATTATACAAGTCGGCATAAAAGCCTCCTGTTTCAAGCAGTTGATGATGATTGCCTTGTTCTATGATTTCGCCCTCTTTCATTACAAAAATTATGTCAGCATCTCTAATAGTAGACAATCTGTGAGCGATTACAAAACTTGTACGTCCTTGCATAATATTTTGCATCGCTTGTTGTATCAAAATTTCTGTTCTTGTATCAATAGAACTTGTAGCTTCGTCTAGTATAAGTATCGTTGGATTTTTTAACATTAGTCGTGCAATTGTAAAAAGTTGCTTTTGTCCTTGTGAAATATTTGTTGCTTCTTCATTTAAAACCATATTATATCCATTAGGTAAAGCACGTATAAAATCGTGACAATGTGCCATTTTCGCAGCAGCAATAACTTCATCGTCTGTAGCGTTCGGAGACCCATAACGGATATTTTCCATAATGCTGGCGTTATAAATCCACGTATCTTGTAATACCATTCCGAATATATCGCGCAAGTCACTGCGCGTAAAATCTTTCGAATCAATTCCATCAATTAAAATTTTTCCGCCATTTAATTCATAAAATCTCATAAGTAGTTTTACTACTGTTGTTTTTCCAGCACCTGTTGGCCCTACGATAGCTACTGTTTGACCAGCCGAAATTTCAGCTGAAAAACTATTTAATATAATTTTATCTGGTTGATAACCAAATTTAATATTTTGAAAACTTACATTTCCTTCATGATGATCTTTCTTTAAAGACTTTTCAATGTCTTTTATTTCTTCATCTTCTTCTAAAAATTCAAAAACGCGTTCAGCTGCTGCAATTGTAGCTTGTATAGTATTAGCAGAAGCACCTAATTCGGCTAAAGGCTGTGTGAAGTTTTGAACATATTGGATGAAAGCCTGAACATCTCCAATGGTAACTACCCTCCGTACAGCTAAATATCCACCTAAAACGCATACTAGAACATAACCTAAATTTCCAACGAAAGAGAAGATTGGCTCTACAATGCTAGTCATAAACTGTGCCTTCCAAGATGATGCACGAAGTTGTGTATTAGTTTTATCAAATTTTTCTTCTAAATCCGTTTCGCCATTATAAGCTCGAACAATGTTATGTCCGCTATAAGTTTCTTCTACAATACCACTTAATTCACCTAATGTTTTTTGTTGTTCTCCGAAATACACATATGAGTTTTTTAGCACTAGCATCATAATGGACATAGAAAGCGGAATTATAACAATTGATGCGGCAGTCATTAGAGGACTAATCCAAATCATCATAGTTAATACACCAATAATAGTAGTTGATGATGTTACTAATTGACTTAAACTTTGGTTTAAAGTTTGGCTCATTGTATCTACATCATTTGTTATACGGGAGAGTATTTCACCGTGAGGGCGTGTATCGTAATAGTTTATAGGTAATTTATGCATTTTTTCTGATATCTCTGTTCTAAGCTTATAGGTTACCTTCATAGAAAGTCGCGCCATAATTATGCCTTGAGCACTAGAAAATATAAACGACACAATATAAAGAACAATTAACCATATTATAATCACCAGCATGTATGGAAAATTTGTTAAAAGTCCAGTACCAAAGTGAAAAGCTAAAACACCATCTACAAGGGAAGTTGTAACGCGTCCTAAAAGCCGTGGGCCTACAACAGAAAACACGGTAGAAAACATAGCTAAAGATAATGCAAAAATAAATGATACTTTATGCGGTGATAGATATATTACTAGTTTTTGTATTGTTTTTTTTGAATCTTTTGCTTTTTCTGCAAGCCCTACACCGCCACCCATAGGGTCATATTGTTTTTGGCCGTCAGATTGTGTTGATTGTTCACTCATCGGTTCATCTCCTCCTCAGAAAGTTGAGAAGCTGCAATTTCTCTATATACTTCACATGATTTTATTAATTCGGCATGTGTTCCACAGCCAACTATTTTACCATGTTCTAAAACTACAATTTGATCAGCATCCATAATTGTAGCAATCCTTTGTGCTATAACTAGCATAGTACTTTTACCTGCTTTTCTTTTTAAAGCGGCACGTAGAAGTGCATCTGTTTTTAAATCTAGGGCCGAGAAGCTATCATCAAATAAGTAAATAGGTGCGCCTTTCAATAATGCACGAGCAATAGAAATTCTTTGTCTTTGTCCTCCTGATAAATTAGAACCACCTTGGGCAACATTAGAATCATATCTTTCAGGTTTTGACTCAATAAATGATTGTGCTTGTGCTGTATCTGCAGTATCTTGAATTCTATCATCTGTCGCGCTTTTATCAGCGTAAGATAAATTAGATCGTATACTACCAGAAAATAGTAGTGCTTTTTGAGGTATGTAACCAATTTTATTATGGAGCTCTTTTTTACTAAGATCTCGTATATTCAACCCATCAACGTAGACACCACCATTGTTCACATCATAAAAACGGAGTAAAAGATGTAGTAGGGTCGTTTTCCCTGAACCAGTTGAGCCTATTATAGCAGTAGTTTCGCCAGCTCTAGCGGTAAAGCTTATATTATCGACTACATTATCATTACTATTGTCATTTTTATCTGTACTTGATGGGTAGCGGAAACTCACATCTCTAAATTCAATAGTACCTTTAAAATCTTTAGAAAATTGCAGTGGATTTTCCTTATACTTAATAGTACCTTCACTTTCTAACACTTCTTTGATTCTTTCTGCAGATACAACCGCACGAGGCAACATTATAAATGTAATGGAAAGCATTATAAATGCAAAGATAATTAGCATGCCGTATTGCAAAAATGCAAAAATATCTCCTATATCAATTCTAAATGCAGATGTTTGATGTGCTCCTACCCAAACAGTAGCTACTGTTGTAATGTTCATGATTAAAAGAATAGACGGCATCATAAATGCAAATGCCTGATCAACAACTAGGTTAGTATCAGCTAAGTTTTTATTGGCTTTATTAAAACGTTTTTTTTCAAAGTTTTGAGTACTAAACGCACGGATAACTAAAATACCACTTAAATTTTCACGAGAAACTAAATTCAAACGGTCAATTAAACTTTGAACAATTTTAAACTTAGGCATAGCTACAGAAAACAGAGCCATCATAACTACCGTTATGCAAATGGATGCTAGGGCAATTATCCATGTCATGGATACGCTTCTATCAAGAGCTCTTATAATACCTCCTATTGCTATAGCTGGAGCGTAAACAAATTGACGTATAGCCATCATCATAACAGACTCTATTTGTGTAATATCATTTGTTGTGCGCGTGATAAGAGAAGATGTTGCAAAACGATCCATTTCAGCGTTTGAGAAGTGGAGTACTTTTTTAAACATGGCACGTCGCAAATCATTTGCTACACCAGCAGCTGTTCTAGCAGCAAAATAACCCATAAACAATGATGCTAATACACTAAGTAATGTTATTAAAAGCATCATTAACCCTGTGCGCCAAATGAAAGATATATCTCCAGGTAATACTCCATAGTTCATAATATCAGCCATATAACTTGGTAGTAATAATGCTAAATACGCTTCTACGATAAGAAGTGCCGCGGCACACAAAAGCATGCCAGTATAAGGTTTTATAAACTGAAAAACCGTTGACATATAGTACCTCATTTCTAAATTCTTGGTTTACATTTATTTTTATATTGTATAGTATACTCTAAGGGGAGAGTCAATAAAAATCAGAAAATTAATTTTTTAGGAGGTTTTGTAGTGGAAAAGGACAAATTACTATCAATAGGTGAAGTTTCAAAATTAACGGGAGTTGGAATAAAGGCATTACGTTATTATGAGCGAATAGGCGTATTGAAGCCTGTTTATGTTGAACCAAGCTCAGGATATCGTTACTACTTAGTTAGTCAAACATATTTAGTCGGTATTATTAAATTTGCAGTCGAACTTGATATCCCTTTAAGGCAATTACCCCAATTTATTAGAGGGGAAGATACTGTAGATTTTCGGGCTTTTTCGGCACATGCTAAAGAGATGGTTGAAAATAAAATGAAAACTTTAAATAAAGCATTAAATTTTTTTGATTTCCTTGAGGAGCAACTCAATTTACAAGAACAACATCCTATAGGTGAAATATATAGCAGAGAAATCGCTGAAAAGCATTTCTATGTAATGCCATACGAAAAAACCTTTGTTGACTTAGACCAATATGAAGTGGGAAAAATATTTCTTCAGGTTCCCATCAATTATGACTACGACGAGAAAGATTTATTAGAGTATGGGATTTTGTGTGAATACTCACCTCAAGGTGTTAAGCGTTATATTTTTCTTGAAGTAACACACGATACAATAAAATCAAATTATAGACCTATACCAGCAGGGAAGTATATATGTAAGCAAAACTATACTAGTCAAATTGAGCAGTCAAAAAAAGTTTTTGCTGACTATCTCGCTGGAAAAGATACGTTTATAGCCATTGAAACGGAAGTTTTTTCAGGGCAGTTTAATATCAATTCACCTATAACTGAATTAAGGGTTATATAGTTGATTGCAACTGAAACGGTAAAGCCTTGGGGTGTTGCCCAAGACTTGCCTTAGCCTCACGAACTTTTAAAAAAGGTTGACTAAAACTTTGTAAGCAAGCGCGTACGCGCTTGCAAAAAAAGCGGTCAAGCGCGCTGCGCTTGTCGGGTTTGAGCTGAAAGCCCAAGGTCTTTAACGCATTTGACTATAATTGCAGAGTATTCCAATGAAATAAGGTGAACCTGATAAACCACCACTAGTAGTGAAAATAGTAACAGTTTGACCTATATATTTTGATAAGCTTTCTTCTATACAGCAATTACTAGACATAATACATTCTCCTTCATTTAAGTATAATAGACAGCCTTTGTTGCTGTCCTAGTACATACTATGCCTGAGTGTACAAGATTGCTACAAAAAAACTACTCTTTATAAGTCAAGAGTAGTTTTTTGCATTTCTTATTTTTTTCTATTTCGTTTAGCACGCTCTATATTAAGTTTTACGCCTTTAAACTTAGTATTTCTCATGCCATCCAGAATATCATTCACATATTCTTCAGGAACATCTACAAACGTAAAATCATCGTATATATCTATTGAACCAATAGCTCGTCCAGGTATACCACCCTCATTAGCTAATGCGCCTACTATATCTTTAGAACGTACTTTATTATTTTTACCTACATTTATAAATAATCTAATCATGCCTACATTACTTCTATTTCCGTAACCGCCTCTGTTGCTACTATTACCATCGTTATTATTTTGGTAGCTTTGTCTTTTTGATTTTTCATAGAAAGGCTCATCATCAAAATCAGTGTTGTCTATAGATTCATCATATAAGCTTAATTTCATAAGAGCTGCAGCTATATCTAACGTATCAAAGTCTTCATTTACCATACCTTCAACCATATTTATATATTTTGTAAGTGAGCCTTCTGCTATAGTTTTTTTAATTTCTTCTATGAAATTTTTGCTTTTTGCTTCTTCTATATCACTTACTGTAGGCAGTTTTTGTCTTTCAATCTTAGCTTTTGTATAACGCATTATATCACGTAGCTTGTATATTTCACGCCCAACTACGAATGTGTACGCTTTTCCAGATTTTCCAGCACGGCCAGTTCTTCCTATACGGTGAATGTAATATTCTTCATCTTGTGGCAAATCATAATTTACAACTATATCAATATTTTCAACATCTATTCCACGAGCAGCAACATCTGTTGCTACTAAGATTTCAAGAGTTTTATTTCTAAACTTTTTCATTACAACATCACGTTGTTGTTGTTTTAAATCACCATGCAAGCCTTCTGCAAAATATCCACGACCTTGAAGTTGTTCTACTAACTCATCAACTCTTTTTTTAGTATTACAGAATACGATACTAAGCTCTGGATTGTTCATATCTATCAGTCTTGAGAGAGCTTCCATTTTATTGTATTCTCTCACTTCAAAGTATGATTGATCTATACTTGGCACAGTTAATTCTTTATGTTTTACTTTCACATGAATTGGATCTGTTTGATAGTTAGTAGTAAGTTCAAGTATACCTTTTGGCATTGTAGCTGAAAAAAGTATTGTTTGTCTATCTTCTGGAGTTTTTTGTAAGATAATTTCTATATCTTCACGGAATCCCATATCAAGCATTTCATCTGCTTCATCAAGAACTACTATTCCTACAGTTTCCATTTTTAGAGTACGTCTTTTCATATGATCCATAACACGACCAGGAGTACCTATTACTACTTGTGCGCCTTTTTTAAGTGCAGTTATTTGTCTATCTATTGGTTGACCGCCGTAAATTGGTAAAACTTTTAATGCTTCTTTGTATTTTAAGAGTTTACGGAATTCCTCGCTCACCTGTATCGCAAGCTCTCTTGTAGGGCATAAAATAATAGCCTGAAGCCTTTTATCATGGGGATCAATTTTTTCTAGGCAAGGTATACCAAAAGCTGCTGTTTTTCCCGTCCCAGTTTGAGATTGGCCTAAAACATCTCGCCCAGATTTTATCACCTCTATAGATTGTGATTGTATAGGCGTAGCTTCCTCAAAGCCCATATCATGTATAGCTTTTAGCATTTCAGGTGATAAATTTAATTCTTCAAATTTTAAAGTCTCCATTTAATTTTCCTCTCAAGTTTTAATTTAAGAGTGTTACTTAAGAAATAAAAATACCGTGAACCTTGTTAAAGATCGTCCACACCTTTAGATAAGCTCAAACAGTGTTTAAGCTGGTTAAGCGTGTTACGCTTGGCTGAGGGATTGAAGATAGTCCGTTGACTGTATCTCCAAGTTTTTTTTCTTTCATTCTTTGATTAACACTCTCTTTTAAGTTACTACCGTTGCCAGAAATTTATAAAAATTTATACATTAATGTTTGATTCCTGCCTGTATGTGTCCGATTTAGCGTAGCTACTTTCGTTTGAAATAACACCTCGAATCAGGCTCTGAGGATACAACGAATCCCGACTAATAAATATTAGTAATTAGCTAAGTTCAAACTTGCGTTATAATCTCTGCTCGGAACCAGACCTCCACTTAACTCCTCTTTAGGTGTTTGAAGTGAGAGGCTTTTGCAGATTATGCGAAATTTCTCCCTATCAAGCAAAATTTATAATACCAATTAATTAAGAAAAATGCAAGCATTTAGCTTTTTTATATCACTTGACCAGTATTTGAATATATAGGTTATTTGTGGTACTATATAGGTCATATAATTTACAAGTGTACTATAAATTTCATGTAAATATATGAGGGAGGAATAAAAATGAACCTTATCCAAGCTATAATTTTAGGGGTGATTCAGGGATTTGCGGAATTTTTGCCTATATCTAGCTCAGGGCATTTGTTACTTTTGCAAAATATTTTTGGTATAGAATATAATTTGCTAACATTCAGCGTAATTTTACATGTAGGTACTTTAATACCTGTATTTATTGTGTATTTTAGCGAAATAATTAAACTTGTTAAAAATCCTTTTCAAAAAACTACGTTTTTGCTTTTTTTAGGAACCGCTCCCACAGTCTTAATAGTATTGCTTTTTGGAGATGTGATAGATAGCATGTTTAATTATGCTAATTTCTTAGGTATCGGCTTTATAGTAACAGCAATTTTGCTTTTCATTACAGACCGCACCGAGGGTAGCGGAAAAGAAGATATTAGCTATAAAGACGCTTTATTTGTTGGTTTTGTTCAGGCTATAGCGGTTACTCCTGGCATATCACGTTCGGGAAGCACGATTGCAGGGGCACTTTCTAGAGGAGTAGACAGAAAAGCAGCAGCACAATTTACTTTTTTACTATCTATCCCTGCTGTACTAGGAGCCATTGTTCTTGAATTACGAGATATATTAACAGGTACAACAGATATTTCAACATTTGAAGTAGTTCCAATGACAGCTGGATTTCTTGCTTCAGCTATATCTGGTTATTTAGCTATAAAAATTATGTTGAAAATTATAGTTATGAGTAAGCTTAGATATTTTTCATATTATATGTTTGTAGTTGGGGGTCTCATAATTATTGACCAATCCTTTACAAATATATTCTTTTGATGTTTATAAGCTTTTAACACTGAAAAAAGCTGTTGAGATATTCCTTAGCAGCTTTTTGCTATGCCTCTAGGAAGCTGCTTCACTAGTAGTTTCCCATATTCCATTATAATAATTCAAATAACTAATTATTATAGTGGATAAACTTAAAAAAGACAACAATCAAAAGATTCAGACCTTGGGTCTACTCGCCCAAGGCTCGCCTTAACCCACTCTAGTATACGGCAATTTCAGTGCAGCGCGCTTGACCGCTTTTTTTGCAAGCGCGTACGCAATTGCTTAAAGTTTTTGATTAAACTTTTCATAAAAAGTTTGCAGGGTTAGCATCCCAAGGTTTGATAGATTTGTATTGAAAAATGTTTTAAATTTGGTGTATAACTAAATATATAAGAAACTGCACTTATGAAAGAATGTAGTTTTATCTTTTCGTTAATACAAAATATTAATCTTCATTCTAATTGGGAGAGGAGTTTTATTGTGTACAATATAGAAGAAGAGTTACTAGAGAAAGCAAAAGATGGAGATATATCTTCCTTTGAACAGCTTATACTGGGTTATGAGAAACTTATATACAATGTGTGCTATAGAATAATGTCAAATCCAGATGACGCAAAAGATATTTCTCAGGAAGTACTTATAAAAATTTATAGGAATATCGACAAGTGTAAAGATATAAAAAGTTTTAAAAGTTGGGTATATGCAATAATAAACAATGCGTGTATAGATGAAATAAGAAAAAGAAAAGGGAAGTATACAGATAGCCTTGACGATTCAATTGATTCGGAAGAAGGATCAATTGACAAACAGATTCCATCTAGTGATTTAACACCAGAGCAAGTAATGGTGCGCACAGAAACCGTAGATGAAGTACAAACAGCTATAAGTAAGTTACCAGAAAAATATAGAATTTTAATAGTTTTAAGAGATATACAGGGCCTTAGCTATGATGACATTTCTAATATCACAAGTGATCCTCTAGGTACTATAAAATCTAGGTTGTCAAGAGCACGGAAATCTTTAAAAGATATTATTTTAAAAGACAGGGAACAAAAAATTTTTTAATACGTCATTATATGTAGATAAGTCTTTATAAAGGGGGTCTTAGAATGAGAACTTGCGAGGACATGATTATGCTTATGTCTTTATATATAGATAATGAGCTTAGTGGTAAAGAATTTGACTATTTTGAAAATCATTTAAGGCAGTGTGACTCTTGTAAGAAAGAATTAGAAAGCTTTAAGGAAATGCTCTTGCAAATTAAAGACTTAGAAGAAATCCCACTGCCTCCAGATTTCCATCAGGAAGTTATGGCTAAAATTAAAAGAAAACCTAAGAGAAATTACACTAGATACAGAAATTACACTAGATACAGAAATTACACTAGATACGCAATGGCCGCGAGTATGCTTTTAATTTTTGCTTCAATCTTAATGTTTGTTAACAACGATTTAGATGATTTTGATACGTATGATCAGCAGGTTGAGTTTACAATGCAACCACGTGGTAACCTCAAAATTGGAGGAGATTCTACACTTGAGATTGGATTAATTGATTCTAATGTGGAAATGTTTGCTTTAGAAGAACCTACAGGCATAGAAAACAGGTATTACACATTGGGGAATGATGTTACAAGTTATAAATTGCTACTGGAAGTTGAAGATGTTGAGGAAGCATTTTTTATAATAAATAATTTACCAGGCGAAACATGGGTTAGGGATATAACAGATTCATTTAATATAATAGGTATTTTATCTGAGGAAATTTGGGGAAATGTAGACGGAGATTATAGTAATTGGATGTTTTTGCAAAAAGAAATATATATAAACAATTATGAACAGGTGAGAAGCGCAATAGAGAACTTAGGTTTTATAGTTGCACAGGAAAGAATTGAGTCCGAAGGATTCAAAATAGGCAGACCAGAAAATGGGTTTAATTTTATGGGTATAGAATATATGGGGGTCGGAGAATCTATAATTGCATCGGAATATACAATATATATATCGCTGGAAGCGTTAGTATATTTAAATATAACTTTGGTATCGAAAAACTAGAATGTTAATACGAAAATAAAAATTTGCAAAAAATTTCATGACGAAATATTATTAATATCTTAATATTTAAAAACGTTAAGAGAAGTATCTTGAGAAGATACTTTTCTTTTTTTATCTTTTTTTATAAATAATACCTTTAATAAATTAAAGTTATACAGTAGATAATAAAAGCGAGCACTTGCTGTATTTACAAGTTAAAGGTGATATTAAAATATGAATATCTATATTAAAGCAGTAAAAAAAGCTATTATAAATAATAAACAAACTGTGAATATTGGTGATATCGCGGAAGTAGTTACAAGTGATAGCTTAGAAGATGATATAAAACAAATTGATATATTTGATAGGCCTAAAAATGTGAGAAAAAAACTTTTTCTTGTATCCGTCATAGATGTAGTTAAAGTTTTAAGGATAAAATATCCGAAAAGCACAATTATAAATTTTGGTGAGATTAACACAGTAATAGAATTCCAAGATAAAAATGGTAAAGAAAATATTTTGTTCAAATGGTTAAAAGTAATATTTGTTACCGCTATACTATTTACTGGTTGCACTACAGCCATTATAACTTTTCACACTGATTCACAATTAAACGAAATTTTTAATAATTATCAAAAAATAATATTTGGTCAAGATTTAACTAACCCTTTACTCATGCAACTACCATATTCTGTAGGCGTTGGTGTAGGCATAATGGTATTTTTTAATCATTTTTCTGGAAGGAAAATAACAGATGATCCGACCCCTATAGAAGTCGAAATGTCTTCATACGAATCAAGTGTTCTTGATACTGTTATAGAACATCTTGAAATAGAAGAAGAACGAAGGTGATTGAAATTTTATTATCTATACTAATGGGTTTTGGAGCTGGAGTTGTAATATCAGGTGCAATTTTTTCATTTATAGCTATTATAGGTATCGTACCACGATTAGCGCAAAAAACTAAAACTGAAGCATATATAAAATTTTATGAAGAAGTCATAATAATTTCTGGTATTATTGGTTCTTTAACTATTTTTATAGATTTTAGAATACCATTACCAGCTTCAGTAATAATTTTTTTGAGTTTATGTCTTGGAATTTTTATAGGATGTTTAGCTGTTTCATTAACAGAAGTTTTAAATGTAATTCCTATATTGACTCGTCGGCTTAAGCTGGATACTTTATTAAAAATATTTATGTTAGCAATAGCATTCGGCAAAATTGCTGGAGCTCTTATGTATTTTCTTGTGCCAGGATTTATTAACTAAGGTCAAAGGATAAAAAGAAAAAGACCTTGGGGCGTTCACGCCCCAAACCCCGACAAGCGCACGCGCGCTTGACCGCGTAATGGCACGAGCTACGCTCGCGCTTTTAATTTTTTATTTCATGCCTAAATTGCTGTATAGCTAAAAGTGATAAAAAGAAAAAGACCTTGGGGCGTTCACGCCCCAAACCCCGACAAGCGCACGCGCGCTTGATTGCGTAATGGCACGAGCTACGCTCGCGCTTTTAATTTTTTATTTCATGTCTAAATTGCTGTATAGCTAAAAGTGATAAAAAAAACGCATGCGCAAAGCGCATGCTTAAAGCGGTCAAGCGCGCTGCGCTTGTCGGGTGTGGGCTGAAAGCCCACGATTTTTATATTTTTAAAGGAGGGAAAAAAGTTGGATAAATACGAACAGCAGAAGTATGATGAACTAGTAAAACAGGTGTCACCTAATAGTCCTATAGTTACTAACTGCATTAAAGCATTTTTAGTTGGTGGGTTAATATCTTGCATTGGACAGTTTATTATGAATTCTCTTACTAATATGGGAGTTGCGCAAGATGAAACAGCTGCTTACACAGCTATAATTCTAGTTTTTTTGGGGGTATTGCTAACAGGTCTTAATTTATATGGAAAGATTGGTAAATTTGCTGGTGCTGGTAGCATTGTACCGATAACAGGTTTTGCAAATGCTGTAGCATCTCCTGCTATGGAGTTTAAAAAAGAAGGTTTAGTTCTTGGACTTGCAGCAAAAATGTTTGTTGTAGCAGGGCCTGTTATTGTATACGGTACTGTAACATCCATGATAGTCGGGTTATGTTATTATCTATTTGGAGGTGTTTCTTAATGGCAAATCGCGGTAACCAAAGCGTAAAATTTACAAGTCCAGTTTCAATTATAAGTACAGCTTCTGTAGTTGGGCCTAAAGAAGGTGAAGGTCCTTTAGCTAAAAAATTTGATATTGTACTTGATGATATTTTAGCAGGTGAAGATAGCTGGGAAAGAGCAGAAAGTAAAATCGTAAATAAATCATTAGATTTAGCTATTAGAAAATCAGGGGTAAGTATTCACGGTATAGATTATATACTTGCGGGTGATTTACTTAATCAAAGTATGGGGAGTACTTTTGGGGTTAGGGACTTGGAGCGACCGTTTTTAGGTATATTTGGGGCATGTTCTACAATTGGTCTTGGTTTTAGTATTGGTTCTATGCTTATAGATGGTGGATTTGCAACTAATGTACTTGTTGGGGCCTCTAGTCATTTTTGTGCAGCTGAAAAACAATTTCGTTTTCCACTAGAACTTGGAACTCAAAGACCTTTAACATCTACATGGACAGTTACTGGTAACGGGTCTGCTGTGCTTAGTAAAAATGGGGAGGGTCCTTTTATAACAGCAGTAACTAGCGGTAAAATTGTTGATATGGGTATAAAAGATGCTAATAACATGGGTGCTGCAATGGCACCAGCAGCAGCTGATACTTTACTTGCTCACTTTAAAGATTTAAATATCGGACCAGACTACTACGATGTTATTGCAACTGGTGATTTAGGATATATAGGTCATGAGTTGGTAATTAGTCTTATGGAGAAACAAGGGTATGATCTAAGCAAAAATTATACAGATTGCGGTATATTAATTTTTGATAGAGATACTCAAGATACGCATTCTGGTGGAAGCGGTTGTGCTTGTTCTGCTGTTACATTCGCATCTCATTTTTATGAAAAGCTTAAAAACGGTAGTTTAAAGAAGATGTTATTTATTCCTACAGGTGCATTATTAAGTACAACATCTTTACAGCAGGGCGAAAGTATACCAGGTGTTGCACATGCTATTAGTATAGAAAGTGGTAGGTGATAATTATGGATTATGTAAAAGCTTTTATAGTAGGTGGTATAATCTGTGTAATAGCTCAAATTTTAATAGACAAAACAAAACTTACACCAGCTAGAATACTTGTAATGTTTGTTGTTGCTGGTTGTATATTAGGCGGACTTGGAATATATGAAATGTTAGTAAACTTTGGTGGTGCGGGTGCTACTGTACCGCTTCCAGGGTTTGGATATGCACTTGCCAAAGGTGTAATGAAAGAAGTGGATGAAGTCGGGTTTCTTGGAATATTTACAGGCGGTTTGAAAGGTACAGCAGGCGGAATAGCGGCTGCAATGTCATTTAGCTTCCTTGCAGCACTTTTATTTAACCCAAAAGAAAAATCTTAATTTAAAGAGAGGAAGACCTTGAGGGCTTTCAGCCCTCAAACACCCGACAAGCGCACGCGCGCTTGACCGCGTAAGGGAACGCACATTCGTGCGTTCTTAAAAAATGGGCCAAGGGTGAAACCCTTGTGGGGTTTGGGGCAAAGCCCCACGGTTTTAATCTTTTAATTTCTTAACAGCGTGACCGCGTAAAGGGTGAAACCCTTGCAGAGTGTGGGACAGAGTCCCACGATTTTAATCTTTTGACCTTGAACAGCTTGACAAATGTTAGTTTATTTAATATATTTGATAAAAATATAACCCCTATTTTTTTAGGGGTTTTTTATTATTAGGAGGAGATTACATGCGACCGCTTACTGTAAATGAGATAAGAGAGCTATATTTAAAATTTTTTGAAGAGAAGGAACATTTACGTTTAAAAAGCTTTTCACTCGTGCCAGATAACGATAAAAGCCTGTTATTAATTAATTCAGGTATGGCACCTCTAAAGCCATATTTTATAGGTAGTGAAGTTCCGCCTAAAGAAAGAGTTACAACTTGTCAAAAGTGCATCCGTACGGGCGACATTGAAAATGTAGGTAAAACAACAAGGCATGGAACATTTTTTGAAATGTTAGGATGTTTTTCTTTTGGCGATTATTTTAAAGAAGAAATTATTCCTTGGAGTTACGAGTTTTGTATAGATGTTTTAAAAATTCCACTTGAAAAACTTTTCGTTTCTGTATATGAAGAAGATGATGAAACTTATGATATTTGGAATAAAAAAATTGGGCTTCCTAAAGAAAAAATAGTTAGGTTAGGTAAAGAAGATAATTTTTGGGAAGTAGGTATTGGTCCTTGTGGCCCTTCTTCTGAGCTTTATTTTGATCGTGGTAAAGAATACGGTTGCGGTAAAAATAGTTGCTTTGTGGGGTGTGATTGTGATCGCTATATAGAGTTTTGGAATTTAGTTTTTACTCAATTTAACAAAGAAGAAGATGGTAGTTATAGTAAATTAGAAAAAACAAGCATTGATACAGGCATGGGCTTAGAAAGAATGGCTGTTATTATGCAAGATGTGCGCAGTTTATTTGATATAGATAGTATAAAAGCTATCAGAGATGCAATATGCAAATCTGCAAATGTAACTTATGGCACAAGTAATAGAATTGATATTTCTATAAGAATAGTAACAGATCATGTACGTTCAATAACTTTTATGACAGCAGACGGTATTCTTCCAAGTAATGAGGGTAGAGGATATATTTTAAGAAGGCTACTAAGGCGCGCAGTAAGACATGGCAAAATTTTAGGCTTAAATAATGAATTTTTATCAGCGTTATGTAGCGTAGCGATAGAAGAATCAAAAGATGCATATCCTGAACTATTTGAAAAGCGTGACTATATTTTAAAAATGGTATCTATAGAAGAAAATCGCTTTTATGAAACTTTAGATCAAGGTACAGAAATGCTAAAAGAAATTATAAAAGAAGCTACATCTAATGATAACATTATTATATCAGGCATACATGCATTTAAAATGTACGACACATATGGGTTCCCTGTTGAATTAATGAAAGAAATACTAGATGAAGAAAAACTTACTATTAATGAAACTGAATTTGAAGAAGAAATGGAAAAACAAAGAAATAGAGGTAGGGCTGCTAGGGAAGAAACATCTTACACTGGTGCAAAAGATACAGTGTATACTAGCTTAGATATAAATGAAAATACAGAATTTTTAGGTTATGATAATTTTCAAATAGATGCGGTTGTAAAATATATTATCCATGAAAATAATGTAGTAGAAAGAGCTACAAAAAATATGAAAGTGTCAATTATACTTGACAAAACTCCAATATATGCAGAAAGTGGCGGACAAAATGGAGATAAAGGATTAATAAAAACAGATACAGCTATTGTAAAGATAGAAGACTCTGTTAAAGTATCAGGAAATAAATTTGCTCATATAGGCGAAGTAATAGAAGGTAGTATAAATAGTGGAGATACAGTGGAGGTATCCATAGATAAAGTTAACCGCGCATCTGTAGCAAGAAATCATACTGCAACTCATTTGCTACATAAAGCTTTAAAAGATGTGTTAGGTAATCATGTAGAACAAGCAGGTTCTGATGTATCTGCAAACAGATTAAGATTTGACTTTACCCATTTTACACCTGTAACAGAAGATGAATTACAAAAAGTGGAAAAAATGATAAATGATAAAATTTTAGAATCGCTTGATTTAGATGTTTCTGAAAAAACTATAGAAGAAGCAAAAGAAGCAGGAGCAGTTGCTTTATTTGGCGAAAAATATGGAGATAAAGTACGTGTTGTTAACATTGATGGTTATAGCATAGAGCTTTGTGGTGGAACTCATGTGAAGAACACATCACAAATAGGTAGTTTTAAAATTTTATCTGAAAACGGTATTGCCGCTGGAGTAAGAAGGATAGAAGCAGTAACAGGTCATGAAGCTTTAAATTACTACCAAAAACAAGAAAACCGTATCAAAGAAGTTTCCACTTTATTCAAAGATACTCCAGATAACATAGTAAAAAAATCAGAATCATTTATAAAGCAGTTTAAAGATTTAAAGTCTGAGCTTGAAAGATTAAATTCTAAAATGGCTGGCGGTATGCTAGAAGATTTATTAGCTAATATGGATACAGTAGAAGGTATAAATGTGCTTGTAGCAAGAGTTGATAAGCTTGATATGGGTGTAATGCGTGATATGGGCGACAAAGTTAAAAATAAAATCAAATCGGGTACAGTAGTGCTTATAGGTGAGTTAGACAATAAAGTAAATATAGTAGTTATGGCAACAGACGATGCAGTAAAAGCAGGAGTACATTCTGGAAACATAATCAAAGAACTTGCAAGTATTACAGGTGGCAAAGGTGGCGGAAAGCCTAACATGGCTCAAGCTGGCGGTAAAGACATATCAAAAATAGGCGACGCGCTTTTAAGTGCAAAGGAAATTATTATTAGTCAATTAAAAAAAGATTAAAAGATAAAGATAGTGGGGGTTTCACCCCCACAAGCACACGCGCGCATGAGTTTAAAAATTGGTTGATTAAAGAAAATTGAGTGTAAGAAAAGGTTGCTAGAAGTGAATAGATATTATACATAGGTAATGAACTGTTTACTAACTTTGATGCAATTTAGCTTACATAAATTTTGGAAAATAGAATTATTATATTCACAAAATTTATAAGGTTGCTTATGGGCATTTGTACAAATAATAAAATTATTAATTTTATTATTTGTATTAATATATTTTTTACTAACCTTGCGTTTCTCAAATCCGCCGTTTGAGATTAAGTTATACTTTCCTATAGGCGTTTTATCAGAAAAATGTGCTTTTGTTCCATGATGCTGTATCTTAACAAACTTATAATGTTTGCTAAAACATTGGTGTATATGGTCAACAATGTCTTTAGGAGCATCACCTAAAAAGATAAATCGGTCCTCAATATGACATACTACACTCGTTGCATTCATGCTAGTAATCAGCCAGTGACATTGCTGAAGAGAAAAGTTTTTAATCATTTGTAATGTATCATTATCTAGTTCTTTAAGGAATTCTGTACGTTTAGTATTTAATAAATTATAGACTTCTTCAACAGATGAAGAGATATCATTTTCACCATTTTGAAAACTGAGTAAATATTTATCGAAGCTTTTAACAAACATCAGCACTAATTCAGAAAATTCGTTATTTTTTTTGTTTACTATTTGGTTAAAAGACTCCTCAAATTTTTTTTCTATAATATCATAATTATTAAATTTAGATTTAGGCTTAACAATTTCTGGCCATAATACTGTTATTTTATCGTTCTCGATGGGAATAGGATCCCCTTCTTTAACAAAATGAGTATTATTTGATATTTTTTTAAGCTTTTCAAATAACTTAATTATTTTTTTTGAAACCTTGAATCCCTGACTATTCGGCGGTGCAATTGCAAGTAATCGTGCAATGGCTTTTGTATAAGGTACTTTCCTGTCAATTATACTATAAGGTAAATAAACATTTTTGAATCTATACGAATCAGGGATTTCTAATATACCGTTAAAATGGTCCTGATGGAAGTGTGATATTAAAAGGTCTGTAATTTCCCTATTATTAATTTCATTTTTAATTTTGCTAAATGCAAATTTTTGACTACTTAATCCATTTCCTCTATTGTCACTTCCACAATCGATTAGCAATTTTTCAGATTTTCCACAGAGTATATTGCAATCTCCACATTTAACTCGTTTAGTGATAATCTTCATACCAAATAATCTCCTTTCAGCATGTTAATTCATTAGTTTCTTCTAAATCTTATAGTACGGCAAGAAATTTTCATCTTTAAGCTACTATAAATCATTTTATAATTATAGCTTTAATTTGTCAAAACAAATGATTTTTCGACCTCAATCAAGAGGATAAAAAAAGCTCCAGTGCGTTAGCACTGGAGCCTTTCTGTTTTTCTTTTATTTATTAATTGTTATTGTCGCCTAAGTCTGAACCAGACTCGTCCGGATTAGAATCATCTGGGTTAGACTTATCTGGATTAGATTCGTCTAGGTTAGGTTCATCTAAATCTTCTTCATTTTCATATTTTTCGTAGTTGTCGTCTTTTGTGTAGTCGTAATCGCTGTCGCCTTCATTACCCTGATCTATAATATCTGGATCGATTTCATCAAGTGGCAATTCTATTTCTAAATCGCCAATTTGAAGAATTATATTGTTATGTGACCCTGAAGTTGGATCAATCACACCTCTAGTTGCGGTTACTCGAACAATAATATCTCTTGTAACATCAGAGCTACGTACTGCAGTTGCGGGTATTCTTAGATGAAGATTGCGTGTAGCAGTGCCGTCCGCAGCTAAATTATTGAGTGCGTGAGCTAGTGAACCTACGGATAGTGGATTGTCACTAACGCGGTTAACATTAGTAATCGTAAGGTTTTCATCACCAATAGAAGATACATTAATATGAGCTAAAGGAGCTTCTACAAAGTAAAACCTACTAGTGACAGGGCTACCAGAAGAACCCGCCCAGCTATTAAAATCAGAGGTAGCAGTACTAGCACGAAGGGCTTGAGTAAGTGCAACTGCAAAATTATCTCTTTGGCTTTCAGTATTTATGATATTATTTAGAGTATCTTCAAGTGCCATTGTAGTTCCTACAGTAATAAGTGGTGCTGGCGAAGCTATAGTTATATTAACTACAATATCATCTACAATATGACCGTGATTTATAGCAGTATAAGGTATTCTTAGTGAAAGATCAGTAGCAGTAGTTCCTATTTCAGTTTCTAGCAAGGTTTGAATATTTGTTGCTACAACAGTTGCGGCCCCAAAAACGTTACCGCCTGCTGAAGTTATAGTCATTGTTGAATCTATAGCATTAGGATCATATCCAGTGTATCCTTCAAACGTGAATGTTAAAGGTCCGCCGGCCCATAGGCTGGAACCTGCAGGAAGGGTAACTCCACGAGACTCCATTACGTTGATAACGGCCGCCGAAAGGTCAGTAGAAAAGTCATAGAAACTTGAATTACTTACAAAGTCAGTTAGTGCAGCATTAAACATAATTGGTTCAGCTACTGTAGTAGGAGTTTCTCTAGTTACAGGTACATTAACTATAATATCAGTTGTAACAGCAGCATTAGATACCATTGCAGCAGGTATTACAAGTTGTAAGCCCTCGTCTAATGCAGCTAGGAACGCGGCATTTGTAGTTATACCAGTAATATTAAAGTTGGTACCAAAGCCATGCATTGTTAAGTGAGCACCAGCAATCGTAGTACCTCCAGTAGTTCTAAAACCAATTTGGTTAGCAGGTGCAGTCGCGTTACTAGCAATATTAGCCCAGCCAGTAAACGCATCTACTTGTTCGCGAAGTTCATAATCAAGATATGCTGCAAAAGCGTTTCTAGCATGAGTTGTTATAAAGTCATCACCATCTGCATTAAGCCTAATTGGGTGGTCAGTAAGAGTAGCAATACTATCACTAGTTACAAATACATTAACTATTATATTTCCAGCAGTAGTTTGGTTGTAGCCGTGACGAATACCATCAGTAGAAGTATATGCAGCATCTGGTATTAGTAATTGGAGTGGTAGTCCTTCCACTGGTGCACTATTAATTCTAGCTAGTAAAGCCTCACTAGCACGTATACTTGCAATTGTAAGACCTTGACCACCGTACTGAGAAGTTACTGTCAAATCGGAGTCTGCAATCGGTTGATCATTCGCAGGGTCTATAAATTGTATAGTTTGTGGCGAAGCAGAAGCCATAGTAGCCCAACCACCAAAGGCATCTACATAAGTATTAAGTGCAGCAGTAAGAGCTCCTGCAAAGGCATTACGTGCGTCATTTATTGTAAAGTTATCACCAGCTGCATTAAGCCTAATTGGATTAGTTTCAGCTACTGTAGTGATACCATCAGCAGTTACAGTTACATTAACTCTAATATCACCATCACCAGTGTGTGCAGACTCTGGTATTAATATCTGTAGTGGAAGGGTTTGATTTGGTGTACTTCTAATTCTATCTCGTAAAGCTGAACTAAGCTGTGCGCTTTCAACTCTAATACCCCCCGCGCCACCAGATATCATTAAATGTGATCCTGCGATAGGCTGATTATTTGCAGGGTCTATAAAGTTTAGAGCTACATAGTCTGGTGAAGTTATAGGTTCCCAAGAAAAACCAGCACTTATTTGAGTTCTAATCGCGGTAGTAAGCTGTGTTACAAAGGTATTATGTCTTGCATCTGTCACAAAGTCATTACCACGTATATTAAATGCAACTGGATGCGTATTATCCACTGTAGCAATACCCGCGCTAGTTATACGTACATTAACTATAATAAAGTCGTTTTCAGTAACATTAGGATTGCTAGTTGTTGAGCCATCCATTAATAGTTGAACATAAAGTGACCTACTAGGTGTTATTGCTAAAATTTCTGATTCCAAACTTGATTCAATATTTATATTTGTAATACCAAAACCTGTACCAGCAGTCGCAGCATTTATTTCTATATATGAACCTTCATGCCCTACGAAATGTAAAGTATGTGTTCCAGTATCCCAGTTATTGAAATAAGAATTAGCAGCCGAACGTGCAGTATTAAGAGCACCTATAAAAGCAGTAAGGGTATTTGGTACAACATTATTACCAGCACCATTAAGCGCGAGTGGATGTGATGTATTTACAGTGTGAGCACTTTGTTTTCTTAGGTTCATAGAAACTATGATATTTTCATCTTCTTCAAAACCAACAAGTCTATCATATGGTATTACAAAATCAACTGGAACTGAAGTATATTCGTCTATGTCGCCTCTTAGAGGTGCAGCAGCTGTTATACTTACTTGATTTATTGCACCATTCGTTAGTGTTATTGTTATAGTAGAACCATCATTATCTTCAAGTGGAATTACAATATTACTTGTCCCACTGAATCCAGTAAATCCATCAACGCTACCAATAGCAGTACGCAGACTTTCAGTAAATCTATCTCTATCATGCACTGTTGCGAATCCACCCTGTGATCCATTATTTGGGCGATGTAGCACAACATCACGATTAACCTCTACTTTATGATCTGTAGTAACATCAGCTGCTGCTCTTTGTAGATTTAGGTTAATAATAATATCCCTTGTACCTAGTTCAGGTGTGCCGCTCACTACACTATTAGCTACTCTTACATTCGTTAAGTTTGCGCCCTGCGTTAGGGTATTACCACCAGTAATAGTTGCCGTAGTAATTTCACCGTTATTATTAGCTGTAATTACTAGATTCGCGCCTGTTTCTGCACCCGAATTATTTAGTATTCTAAGTGTACTACTTGACCATACTATATCGTCGCCACCAACAGTTAAAGTTCTTAGTGCCGCAGCAAGAGAATCTGCTTGATTAGAAACCAGTGAGCCGTCGTGATTAAACTGAACTATTATAGGAGTTGTATTCGCAATAATAGGGTCATTATTAACGTCTTCAATAGGATCATTATCATTATCCTCGTCGTCTGGTAATGTTGTTTCTCCAGTAGCTCTTGTTATAGTCGCGCCAACTGTTACATTTCTTTGGTTAATACCAAGAGTCTCACTAATCGCGCTATTTGGTATTGTAATAGTTGCTGTGGTTTGGCCAGTACTAAGTCCAGTACCACCAAGTACAGTAGCAGAAGTAACTAGTCTTGTGTTATCTACCTCTATTCTTAGGGTTGCGCCTTGTGTAAGTGCAAATGTATAGGTTCCAGCGTTCCATATAACTGGACTACCATTTACCGTTAGGTCGTCATTAAGCATGTCCATAATAGCTCTTGCCTGATTTGTAGCAAGTTGCCCATTTGCATATAGGTTAATTAAAATTGGTCCACCTTGTGCCGCGATAGGTGGTTGAACTTCTGGTGATGGAGGACCTGGAGTCCAGCCGCCTCCGCCACCACCGCCGCCGATGTTGCCACCGCCAACGTTACCAGCACCACCGCCAACAGTTGCTTGATTTGAGCCTGTCATGTTTTGGATTATGGACGCATTCGCAACGGTAACATTTGCTGCATTTATAGCGGCGTTTGCTATTCTTCCATTTCCAACTATAGAAGTTCTAGCTGCATTTATAACTGCACTTTCAATGCTTGTGTTTGCATCAAGACTAAGCCTTGTGCCAGTTGCCGTTTCTGCAACAGTTAAACTTTGTACCGTTGTACCACCTGAATTTCTAAGGCGTAGTCTAGTATTCGGTTGGTTAACGTTCACATTATTAAATTCACCTAACAGATGTACGTTTGTACTATCTATGTATACTGTTCCTGTCACGGTTACATTACTTAGTGAAACAAGTTGGCTTCTTTGGCTTTCCGCAATTACGAGATCACCATTGATTACAAGATTTCGTACTTCTAATGCAGTTGTACCTGCAATTCTCACATCACCATCTATTGTTTGTACTTCACTTGTTCCATGGTTACTAGTTATTGTGAATGCATCGCCTAAAGCTACAACTTCTTGACCCATATCTGAAACTATATCTTCATTACTTAAATTTTGTCTTAGGAAATTGTCGCGAACATTTGTTAATACAACCGCTGATTCTGCTCTGGTCATATTGTTTGTAGGGCGGAATGTTCCGTCAGGGAAGCCCCTTATAATTTCAGCTGCTGCAACTGAATTTACGGCATTTTGTGCCCAACTTGGTATCTCTGTTGTATCTTCAAATTGCGCTAATGGTGCAGACGGAAGACCTAAAATATTATTTAAAATAACTGTAGCTTCTGCTCTTGTGATGTTGTTATTTGGTCTTAGTGTTCCATCTTCAAACCCTTGGACATATCCTGCTGCGATTGCCCTTCTTATTTGTCCAGCATACCACGCATCTTGATTTACATCAGAAAAATGAATTTCCGATTCATTAGTAAATCCAAAAGTGTTATTAATCATTGTGATAAATTCTGCTCTTGTAATAGTAGCATCGGGATCAAAATTTCCATCATCTCTACCATTTACTATCCCATCACTTGCTAGGGAAGTAATATGACGATACGCCCAGTGCTGGCTGTTAATATCGTTAAAGCTTCTAGCGTAAACACTAATTGGTGCTACATTCGTACTTAATGCAACTACTAAAGTTGCAGCGGCCATTCTTTTCAACTTATACTTCATTAGATAAATCGCTCCTTTTTGGAAATTTTTTTTTGTTGACAAATATATTATAATATACTATTCTTTATTTGTACAGTGTTCACTAACATGTGCCGTAAATTAAAGAATTATTGAGTTCACTCCTCTGTAGTTAGGTTAAAGCGGCTATATTCGGAGAACACTGTACCTCCATAAATATTGAAACACCTCGGGACGTCGTCCCAAACCCTGCAAGCTTTTAAAAAAAGCTTGACCAAAAATTATTAAGGCTTAGACTATGTCTAAGCCTTTTTTGGGTTAAACAGATTATCTATAAAATCCGCATAAAAAAAGCGCGAGCATGTGCTCGCGCCATTCCGCGGTCAAATACATTGTATTCGCGCGTGCGCTTGTGGGAGTGAAACCTCCACGGTCTTAATCCTCTGACCTTAAGTACCCTTGAAATTTGTTGACACTAAATGTATAATATTTTCAAATGGCAATAATATTTCTTAAGGTTTGGTGAATGTAATGAGGAAAAATTTTAAGCTTGGCATATTAGGTACTATATTAAGTTTAGTATTAAATGCACTTGTACTCATAATTCTAACTCTTGTAATAATCAATGTAACAACTGCTTCATTTAATTTTGGAAGGGAATACATGCAACAAGAAAGTGAAGAAATCCAAGAGTATCAAGAAGAATACTAGGGTATTTAGCTTAATATAGTAGAAATATAGAAAGATGTGGAATATGAATATTTTAAATAATGACGTAAAAAAATATATAAATAACTTATATGAAGATATTGATGGGGAAATAGGAGAATTACACGAGTACGGATTTAATAATGATTTTCCTATTATTCCCAAAGAAACCGCAAGATTTTTAGCCACAATAATATCTATTAAAAAACCTAAGCAAATATTAGAAATCGGTTGTTGTATAGGTTTTTCATCTAGCTTTATGGCAAGTCTTATAGATGAAGATGGGCACGTTACTACTATAGAACGATTCGATTTAATGATAGGAAAAGCTAAAAAAAATTTTGAAAAGTTAAATATGAACAATAAAATTACATTACTTGAAGGCAACGCAACAAATATTCTTAAAACCTTAAATGATAGATATGATTTAATATTTATTGATGCGGCCAAAAGCCAATATATAAATTTTCTACCAGAATGTTTAAGACTTTTAAATGTTGGTGGAGTTATTATCGCGGATAATGTTTTACAAAATGGGGATATCGTAAAGGATTTTGAGGAAATAGAAAAAAGACACCGCACCATTTATAGAAATATGAGAAAATTTTTACACACTATTACCCATACAGAAGGACTTGAAAGTACTATTATTCCTATAGGTGATGGAGTGGCCATGTGTACTAAAACAAAAGAGATTGTAAATTTAAGCAATGAAACAGGAGAAAATTATGAACAGTAAAAAAATAGAATTATTAGCACCAGCAGGAGATTTAGAAAAGCTGAAAATAGCTATAACTTATGGTGCAGACGCAGTATATTTAGCTGGAAAAAGTTTAGGACTTAGGGCAAAGGCTAAAAATTTTGATACGAATGAAATGAAAGAGGGAATCAAGTTTGCCCATAGCCACGGCAAAAAAGTTTTTATAACTGCAAATATATATGCAGATAATAGCGATTTTGTAGAAATGGAAAATTACTTTTTAGAACTTGCAGATTTAAATGTAGATGGGCTTATTATTTCTGATCCTGGTGTATTTTCTTTGGCGAAGCAAGTGGTTCCCAAGATAGATATACATATAAGTACGCAAGCTAATAACACAAACTATAGATCAGTAATGTTTTGGCAAAGTTTAGGTGCAAAAAGGGTTGTACTGGCAAGAGAACTTTCAATGAAAGAAATAAGCGAAATAAAAGAACATGTAAATGCTGATTTTGAATTAGAAACTTTTGTTCATGGTGCTACGTGCGTAGCTTATTCAGGTAGATGTTTATTAAGTAATTATATGACCAGTAGGAGTGCAAATAAAGGCGAATGCGCTCAACCATGCAGATGGAAATATAGCTTGATGGAAGAAAAAAGACCAGGTGAGTATATGCCTGTGTACGAAGATGAGCGAGGAACATATATATACAACTCAAAAGATCTTTGTTTAGTTAAGCATATACCAGATTTAATTAATGCTGGAGTGACCAGTTTCAAAATTGAAGGAAGAATGAAAACAGCCTATTACGTTGGAGCGGTTGTAAAAGCATATAGAGAAGCTTTAGATGATTATTACGAAAGTCCAGAAAAATATAATAGTAAATTGGAATATTATTTTACAGAACTAGAAAAAACTAGTCATAGAGCTTTCACAACAGGATTTTACTATAATAAAACAACAAGTAATGATCAAAATTACGGTGATAACTCTTATATTAGAACTCATGACTTTGTTGCAGTGGTAGAAAATTATGATGAAAAAACTGGTTTTGCTGATATAGAGCAAAGGAACAAGTTTGTTGTAGGCGATGAAGTTGAAGTTTTTAGAGCAACTGGCGCAAACTATAAGCAAATAATTGATGAAATTTACGATGAAAAGGGCAATAAAATTACAGAAGCACCTCACCCTAAGCAAAAAATACGGCTAAAATTAGATTCTCCCGTAACTAAGTATGACATGATTAGAAAAGCTATGGTAAAAGATTAAAATCAAGAGATGAAGACCGTGGGGGCTTCACCCCCACCTCCCCCGACAAGCGCACGCGCGCTTGACCGCGTAATTGCGCGAGCTATCGCTCGCGCTTTTTTTATTTTTGTCAAGGATTCTATACAACTCAAATTTTTAATCAAAAAAAGAACGCGATAATGCGCGTTCTAAAAAGGGTTAAGGGTGAAACTTTTGTATGGCTGATTATACAGGCGGTATTTTACAATAAAAAAAGCAAGCACGTTAGTGCTTGCTAAAAAAGCGGTCAAGCGCGCTGCGCTTGTGCGGGTTTGGGGCGCATAGCCCCAAGGTCAGAGGTATGAAGGCAATATCATACGAAATAGCAAACGCTTTTTTGTATGGTTGATTATACAGGCGGTATTTCACAATAAAAAAAAGCAAGCACGTTAGTGCTTGCTAAAAAAGCGGTCAAGCGCGCTGCGCTTGTCGGGGTGGTGGGGCGGAAGCCCCACGGTCTTCATCTTTTAATCTTTTAACTAGCTAGTACTGTTGTGAAAGCTTGTGTGAATAAATCTCTGTAGTGGTCACCAAGATCTATAAATACTTCAAGTCTAGCGTATTCGTCGTCTGTAACGTCAAATACAGGACTGTTAAGAAGTTCTTCATATATTAAGCCTAGCTCAATTGCAGCAATGTTAGGCGTTGAAAATCCTATAAGATTAGTATTAAGTGCAGAAACATCAGGTCTTAACATGAAGTTAATAAACATTTCAGCCGCTTCTACATTTGTAGATGTTCTTGGAACTACCATAGCATCTACCCAAATGTTAGAACCTTCTATAGGTATAACATACCTAAGATCTGGATTTTGTTGTATAGAGAATAAAGCATCGCCAGAGTAAACAAGAGCAAGCGCACCTTCTCCACCTATCATAAAATCTTTAACTTGATCTGTAACATACGCTATTACTAACGGTTTTTGTTCTATAAGTAAATCACGAGCTGCCATAATCTCAGCTTCGTTTGTAGAGTTTAAAGAATATCCAAGTATTGCAAGTGCAACAGCCATAGAATCACGTTCACTAGCATACATGAAAATCTGTCCAGCATAATCTTCGTTCCAAAGAATCTCCCAGCTATAAACAGGGGTGTCAACCATAGTCGTATTGTAAAGTATTCCTAAAGTACCCCACATATAAGGCACTGAATATAAGTTGTCAGGATCAAATTCTAAACCTATAAAACGATCACTTATGTTTGCAAAATTAGGTATATTATCAAAATTTAAAGTTTGCAACAAATCTTCCTGTATCATTCTGTATATCATATAATCTGAAGGGAAAATAACATCGTACTCAGCACCTGTATGTACAATTCTTGTATACATAGTTTCATTACTATCAAATGTACTATAATTTATACGTATTCCTGTTTCTTCTTCAAACATTTCAAGTACGATAGGGTTTATATAATTACCCCAGTTAAATACATTAAGAGTAGTAGAAGTGACAGCAGTATCAATACTAGTGATGTTGGCCTCACTATTATTTTCTCCACAGCCAGATAAGAAAATAGCTGAAGATGCAAAGAATAATCCAAGCGCGAAGTTTCTAAGTGATTTCAAGTTTATCAATCCTTTCGTTTTTAGGGGTTATAGTTCAAATAAATTTTTTGCAGTATATATTAACTTTCGCCTTTAAGTTTTTTGGAATCCCTCTTGTTTATGAAGTAGAGAAGGGTTATAACAAATAAAAACATTAAAGTTGAAAGGGCATTTATCATTGGATTTATACCTCGTCTGGTCATAGAAAAAATCATGATTGAAAGGTTACTAACTCCTGTACCTGTGGTGAAGAAACTAACCATGAAATCATCTACAGACAAAGTAAATGCTAAAATTGCACCAGTAATAATACCAGGTTTAAGTTCTGGTACTACAACTCTAAAAAATGCATACCAGGGACTTGCGCCAAGGTCTAGTGCAGCTTCATACAGATTTTTATCCATATTTTTAAGCCTTGGAAGTACCGACAGTATCACATAAGGAATATTAAATGCAATATGTGAAAGTAGTAATGTTCCAAGCCCCAAGCGTCCAGTACCTACTAATCTAAAGACAGACAAGTATAGAATCATTAGGGAAACACCTGTTACAATATCAGGATTTGAAACTGGTATGCTAGATAGGCTTAATACAATTTTTTTTGTATTTTTTTTCATATTATTGATACCAATAGCAGCCAAAGTTCCTATAATAGTAGCAATTAATGAAGAAAGAATAGCTATAACTATCGTATTATTTAGTGCGGCCATAACATGTCTATCCCTAAATAGTTCAGCATACCAATGTAATGTAAAACCGCCCCAGACGCTTCGGGAACGTGAGTCGTTGAAAGAAAATATAATTAAAATAGCTATAGGTGCGTACATGAAAAATAATATAAGACCCAAATATAGCTTTTTAAGTTTACTTATCATTCTGCATCCTCCTTTTCTTTATTGAAAAAGGAAAAAATTACGGAAGTAAATATTATAAGCACCATTAGCATTGTAGCTACAGCAGAACCAAAATGCCAATTACCTACCCTTAAGAATTGCTGTTCTATAAGGTTACCTATTAACATAAATTGTTCGCCACCAAGTAGGTTTGAGATAACAAATGTTGATACAGCAGGCATGAAAACCATAGTCATACCAGATATTACACCAGGTACACTTAGTGGAAATATTATTCTTTTGAAAACATTAAAAGGATCTGCACCAAGGTCTTGTGCACCTTCTATCAAACTTTTATCTATTTTTTGAAGGCTTGTATATATAGGCAGTATCATAAAGGGTAAGAAATTATATACAAGACCCATAAGTACTGCGCCCTCTGTAAATAGAAACCGCCTACTAGAGAAACCAAAAAAATTAAGGACAACATTTAAAACTCCATTGTATGAAAGAATGCTAAGCCACGCGTAGGTTCTCAGTAAAAAATTCATCCACATTGGAACTATAAATAAAAACAATATTGTACTTTTGGTACTATATTCTTTTTGAGACAAAATATATGCAACAGGATATCCCAAAATTAAACATATAGCCGTGGCTTGTAATGCAAGCGTAATAGAATTTCTCAATATATTCATATAAAGAGGGCTAAAAAGTCTTTCAAAATTGCCTAAGCTAAACGACGTGACACCTTGTGAAGTTTGTGTAAAGCTATAATAAAAGATAAGTGACAATGGTATAATCGAAAATAATATCATCCATATAATATAAGGATATGCTAATCGCTTATTGTTCACGCTTTCACCTTCTTCATGATATGAATAGCGTCAGGTGGTATATTCAAGCCTACGCTTTCACCTTTAGGACTCACCCTAGTAGATTGTATTTTCCAGTTACAACCACCAGCTTCTATTATCATCTCATAGTGTATACCAAAGAAAGTAACCTCTTTCACAACTCCTACTAGTTGACCTGAATCCACCGAATCTATAGATATATCTTCGGGTCGTATAATTACATCAACTTCACTTGCATTTTCTATGCGTGCATCTTCGCAAGGGAATAATTTTCCGCAAAACTTTACTTTAAAGTCTTCTTCCATATAGCCTTCTACGATATTACTTGACCCGATAAAGTTTGCCACAAAAGCATTTTTAGGTTCATTGTATATAGATTCAGGGGTGCCTATTTGCTGTATTTCACCTTTGTTCATAATAGTTATAGTGTCAGACATAGCAAGAGCTTCTTCTTGGTCATGAGTTACGTATATAAAAGTTATGCCTAGATGCTTTTGCATATTTTTTAATTCTGTTTGCATTTCTTTTCTTAGCTTCAAATCAAGTGCACCTAAAGGCTCATCTAAAAGCAGTACTTCAGGCTCATTAACAAGAGCACGAGCTATGGCTATACGCTGTTGTTGTCCACCACTTAGAGATGCTATATCTCTTTTTTCGCAACCAGAAAGATTAACTAACTCAAGCATTTTTTTAACTTTTTCCTCTATTGTGCTTTTGTCCAATTTTTTTATTTTTAGGCCAAAAGCTATATTTTCAAAAACACTCATATTAGGAAAAAGAGCGTATTTTTGAAAAACTGTATTAAGTGGGCGTTTGTGAGGCGGTAAGTTTAGAATGCTTTGGTCTTTAAATAATAGATCGCCGCTTGTTGCTTGCTCAAATCCGCCTATAATGCGTAGGGTAGTAGTTTTTCCGCAACCACTTGGACCCAAAATAGTTAAAAATTCATTTTTTCTTATATACAAATCAATTTCATTTAAAATTTTTACGTTATTAAAAGTCTTGCTAATTTTTATAAGGTTTATTAAATGCATTTGAATTCCTCCCTTCCTGATTTTATATTAAGGGTGAAAAGATAATTTTCTAAAAATTTGGCGGTGTAGATACCCATAAGACGGTAGCAGGTGAGGATGCGTTATTTTCTATGTAGTAAGATGAATCAGCTTTGTAATAGAAACTTTCGCCATTATTCACTTTAAATTTTTTATTTCCAACGTATAAACTTACGCTACCTTTTAGTAAATAACCAAAAACTTCTCCTTCATGTGCATTGTATATATTTGATTTACCATTTTCCAAAAGAGTTATAAGTAGTGGCTCCATTTGATTTTTTTGCGCGTTTGGTATTATCCAATCTATAGAATGACCTAATTCATCATCAGTTTGCAAAAAAAAGTCTTCTTGACTGAAAACTACCTTGTCGTTGCTATCATCACTAAAAAAGTCTTTAAGGTTTGTGCCAAGACACTCTAAAATATCAACAAGAGTTGATATAGATGGTGATGTAAGGTCTCTTTCTATTTGAGATATAAAGCCTTTTGAAAGTTCTGATCTGTTAGCAAGTTCTTCTTGAGTTAAATTTATTTGCGTTCTTAATTGCTTAATTTTATTTCCTATTTTCATAGAAACCTCTTTGCTTAAAAGATATTTGTATTAAACTTCTTGTTTATAAATGCTAAACAAATTTCAAAAAATATTAAATCATACCAGCTCCATTATGTCAAGAAAAATTTCAAAGAAACTATTTTTTTCTTAAAATTATATGCAAACCCACTTCTAGCCCTGCAATTAACATATTTAAATCAGTGTTATCAACAAGTTCACCATCATACATTACATTTGGTATAGATAATAAATCAGATTCTATTTGTTTAATATATTGTTTTAAATCAATTTGATTTGATTTCAGAACTTTTTTTTCAGAAAAATATCCACAGTCATACATAAAATCCATTAACTCTATGTCCAGTGCACCAGCTATTTTTGATAAAGTAGATATTGTGGGCGATGTGTCGCCAGGGGAATCTATGCCTGTACTCTTTTCTAATTTGCTCAAATAAGTATGACTTATACTTAAATATTCACTAAATTCTCTTAAGCTCATATTTTTCTCTTTGCGAATGTCTTTTAATACTTGTCCTAAGTTATTTGTCATAAAAAGCACCTCCTGTAAACATTGTATATCAAAGTTTACAAAAAATAAATAGTTTATGAAAATTGTATTTGACAACCAAAACTAGCATGCTATACTAACTACGTAAGATATATTTTACACCGCAAAAACTTTGTAAAATACATAAAATTATAATTTTCGTAATGGAGATGTAACTTAAAAATTACTTTTGTAAACATAAAAAGTTTGGCGTAAAGTTTATTTAACGATTTTTGTAACTATAGTATGATAGGAGGAATTAATTATGGTAAAAGAATATTTTGAAAATGCAGTTTTAAGCAATAAGGAAGGCATTTTGCCACCGTTTGATAATTTGATGGAGATAGTAGGTTTTGAAGGTATATATTTATTAACTAAAGAAATGGGAGGATCAAGCTTATATGTGCCAAGCTTACATAAAATTTTTAGGGAATGTCTTTGCAAACAAATACCAAAAGAATTTGATGGGGCAAATTACCGAGAGCTATGCAGAAGGTATGGATTATCTGAAAGAACCATAAGAACAATTGTAGAAGAACAAATAAAAAGGTAGTAAGTAATATACTCAATTACAACTTAAGCATTAAAACCTTGGGGCGTTGCCCAAGGCTAACCTTAACCCCACAAACTTTTAAAAAAGTTTGATCAAAACTTTATAAGCAAGCGCGTACGCGCTTGCAAATAACGCGGTCAAGCGCGCGTGCGCTTGTCAGGGGTTTGGGGATGAAATCCCCAAGGTCTTAATCTTTACTGTTAATACTT
>JGI994J12354_10000048_pt1 | contig 100954 bp, 99 predicted proteins | sample IntmicLarv3ML3BL_FD_12354 | JGI IMG/M metagenome (IMG submission 12354) | reverse complement strand
TTTATATCATTTTCAAATATTTCTACTTTTGCTCCTGTTATTGCCACTCCTGCTGTATCTTCCACTGTTACTGCTGTACTTCCTACATTTGGATTTAAGTATACCTTTGCTGTTACTTCATCTCCCATATTTACTATATTTCCTACTACTGCTATTCCTTCTTTTGTTATATATCCTGTCTTTTCTGCTTTTACTGTATATGTTATTCCTGTAGGTAAGTTGTTTATTATTGCCACACCATCAACTGATGTTTCTGTTCCCATAACTGTTTTATTATCATATATTGTAACTGTTACCCCTGTTAGTGGATTATCATCTTTATCTACTACTGTTATTACTGCTTTTCCTTTAGCTACTTGGTCTAATTTTATTGTTTTGCTTAATGTCTCTCCATTTGTAGTTATATTATCTAATGTAACTTTTTCTTTTGTTGTATAGCCTGCTTTTGACACTGTTACTTTATATATAATATCTGATCTCATGTTTTCAATTGTTATTTCACCTAATGCATTTGTTTTTACTTCTTTTTTCTCTACATCATTTTCAAATATTTTTACTGTTGCTTCCTCAATAGCTGTATCACCAGATGTATCTTGTATTGTTAATTTTGCACTTCCTACATATGGTGCTAATTTGAAATCTTTCTCATAAACAAAATTGCTAGTAGTTGCATCACTTAAAAATCCATCTAAATCAAGCCAATCTTTACTTTCATATCCTGGTTTTTCAACACTTATACGATAATTTGTAATATTACTTTTAATATTATTAAATGTAACTGTTCCATCTCCATCTGTTGTTAAAGTACTAACAAATGTATTATTTTTATATAGTTTAACTATAGCATCTGAGACAGCAACATCAGAAATACTATTTAAAATAGTAAGCTTAGCTTGACCTGTATATTCAGATAAAACAATGTTTTTTACATTTTGTTGATTATTTGAAGTAATACTATCTAATAATATGTTTTCTTGAATAACAAAATTGTCATGTGATACTGTTATTTTATATTCTTTATCTGACCTCATATCTTCAATTATAATTTGTCCTGAAGCATTAGTTTTATTAGCACCTATTGAAATATTATCTTCTAAAATGGTAATATTTGCATTTGCTATAGCTTTTCCATCTATATCTTTAACTGTAACAACATTAAATCCAACATATGGATTTAATGTAATTTCTGCTGTTACAATATCTCCCATATTTACTATATTACCTGTAACATGAATATTTTCTTTTGTTACATATCCTGCTTTTTCTGCTTTTACTGTATATGTTATTCCTGTAAGTAGATTATTTATTGTTGCTATACCTGACCCATTTGTTGTTACTGTGTCAACAGCTGTTGATCCATTAAATATAGTTACATCTACTCCTGCTAAAATACTTCCATCTATATCTTTAACTGTTATTGTTGCTTTTCCTTTTATTACTTCATCTAACATTATTGTTTTATTCATTACTTGACCATTTGAAGTAATACTATCTAATATAATATTCTCTTGTGTTATATAATCATCTTTTGACACTGTTACTTTATATTCTTTATCACCTCTCATACCTGTGATACTTATTTGTCCTAAATTATTTGTTGTAAAAGTATCTTTTTCTATATCATTCTCAAATACTTTTACTGTTGCTCCTTCTATATTGTTATTAGTTTTGTCCTTAATAGTAATATTAGCAGAAGCTGTAAAATAATTTAAATATGCATTAGCTATAACATTTTCTCCCAATGTTGTAATTACTGGAATTGTAACATACTCTCTAGTTGCAAAACCTACTTTTTCAACTGTAGCTGTATATGCATAAGTAGCTTGTAAATTGCCTATAGTTGCTTTTCCTGTGCTGTCTGTGATTGCTGAACCTATAGGGTTTGATCCTTTATATATAGTAACTGTTGCTCCTTCTAAAAGTTTAGAACCATCATAAGTTACTTTAACAGTTGTTGAACCTATTATTGCTGCATCTGCTGGTAATGTAACAACTACATTACTATGACTTTGTCCAGAAGCAGTAATAGCTGTTAAAACAACATTTTCTTGAGTTACATATCCATCTTTAGAAACACTTATTGTATATGTTTTATTAGATTTTAATCCTTCTGCTTTAACTTTACCAGAAGCATCTGTTATACCTGTAGAATTTTCAAAATATGAATCACTTATTTGAGTTCCATTTTCAAAAAGAGTAACTTTTGCTCCACTAAGTACTGAACCATCTGGATTTTTAACTGTTATTATATTGCTACCTGTAAAAGGTGTTAAATTTACAGTTTTACTTAATTCTTGCCCTGAAGTTGTAATAGTTCCAAGGACTGAAGTTTCTGTGGCATACCCTGATTTTTCAACTTTAACAGAATAATTTATATTAGACTGAAGATTATCTAATACAACCACTCCACTAGCATTAGTATTGGCACTTCCATATGTAGTGCTTCCATTATATAAAGTAACTTTTGCTCCACTTAAAACTGCATTTTCATTATCTTTAACTGTTATTGTTGCTTTTCCTTTAGCTTCACCCATATAAAATGTATTAGTATATGTAAAAGGACTACCTACTGCTGATATTTTTCCTAAATTCATTCCTTCTTTAGTACCAAAACCATCTTTTTCAATTTTCACATTATAATTTTCAACATTTTCTATGTTAGAAAATGTAGCAACTCCATCAGAACCTGTTGTAGATGTTGTTACAAGTGTACCCCCTTTATATAAGGTAACTTTTACTCCATTTAGAGGTGCTGAATTTGCTCCGTTTAAAATTGTAATATCAGCTTTTCCTGTATACTTATTAGAGTTTAAATATACTGTATTAGATACTGTACTACCAGCTGTACTTAAAACACTTAAAGCATTCCATGGTTTAGCAACATATCCTTCTTTTTCAGCACTAACTCTATAGTCTGAAATACCTACTTCAACATTATTAAAAATCGCTTTTCCTGCACTATTTGTTACTGCTGAAGATATCAGTGTATTATTTCTGTATAAATTAACTACACTGTTTTTAAGAGGCTCTGAATTTGCCCCATCTAAAATTGTAATATTAGCTTTCCCTTTAGTCCCTGTTGCAGCATTTACTGTAACATTTAAATTAAGTGAGTTGTGTGAATTTCCACTTGCTCCTGAACCTTTCAATTTTAATGTCACTGTTGCTGTACCAACTGCTTTTGCTGTGATGTTAGCTCCACTAACTGAAACTACCCCTGAATTTGTTGTTGTTGGATTATTCCATTCTATAGTTTCTGACCAATCATAAAAATTTTCATCAGAAGGAGAATATTTTTTATAATATTTATATATAGTATTAACATCTAAAACATCATTTACTTCCATTTCTAATGTTTGATTTGGCATTGTATTTTGGTAATCTGTTCCATTATGTTTTTCTTCCATAAAATTTCTACCAAATTGTAAAAATGTAAGAGTATTTGTTTTATCTGTTACTGTTCCAACTAATTGATTATCTTCTATTTTTAATACAGATAAATTAGTTGCACCTTTTAAATTTGGAAGTTCTCCTGTTAACTTATTATAGTCAAGTGCAACAAATTGCACAGAATTTGGAAGTTCAGGTATTTTTCCAACCAATTGATTAGCTCTTAAATTTAATGTTTTCAAATTTTTAAGATTTATTATACTTTCTGGAATTTTACCAATTAATGGACTATTTACATTAACTTCTCCAGAAGAAATAATACCTGTGTTCTTATCTCTATTTCTATATAGATTTATTGCTTCTACCCTATTCAATTGAGCTTGAGTCCATGGACCTCCTGTTCTCAACTGTTTCCTGATTTCATTTCCTAACCAATTAGGATTATCACCATCTCTAAATTCCTCATAACCAAAAAGCACTTCATCTGCTTTTACTACAGTCAAAGGAATTATTGTTGGTATTAAAATAGCTACTACTACTATACATACCAATAACTTAAATAATGTCTTGTTTTTCATAATATTTCTCCTTTATTTGAAATTTAAATATCTTAAATTGAATATAACACCTTCTATTAGTAGATTTCAAGGGAAATATTTTCTAGTTTTCAAATATTAAAAAAATATGACAAAAACTTACTAGGGATTTACAATCTTAGAGCTTAAACGACTTAATGTTAAATTTCATTTACATTTTCATTACATATATGTAATAAAGAACCCTTTTTCTTAGGCAACTAAGAAAAAGGGTTTCTCTTTAATTTTTATTTTTTTACTGCTATTTTACTTCTTATTTTAAAATTTTATTATTTATTTAAGTTCATAGAAAGAAGTTTACTTATACCATTTTCTTCCATAGTAATACCATATACTGTATCTGCTACTTCCATTGTTCCTTTTCTATGAGTAATTACTAAAAATTGTATTTCTTTTGCAAATTTCTTTAGATAATCTGCATATCTATATACATTTATATCATCAAGAGCCGCTTCTATCTCATCTAAAACACAAAATGGAGCTGGATTTATTTTTAATATAGCAAATAATAATGCTATAGCAGTAAATGCTTTTTCTCCACCAGATAATAGTGTCATATTTTGAAGTTTCTTTCCAGTAGGTTGAACTTGTATTTCAATACCACATTCTAATATGTTTTCTTCATCTGTTAAAATAAGCTCTGCTTTTCCTCCACCAAATAACTCTCTAAACACTTCATTAAAGTTTTTATTTATTATATTGAATTTGTCTGCAAACTGATCTTTCATTATATTAGTCATTTCTGATATTACTTTTCTAAGTTTAGCAATAGAATTTTCAAGATCCAATCTTTGTTCACACATAAAGTCATATCTTTCTTTAGTTTGCTTATATTCTTCTATAGAATCAATATTTACACTACCTAAATTCTTTATTTCTCCTCTTAATCCATTTACTTTCCTTTGGGTTGTTTGGAAATTGTCTGGTTTACTATATCCTTCCACATTATTTGGTGTTAACTCATATTCTTCCCACATTTTGTTTATAACATCTTGTAAATCCTGTTCTAATTTATTCTTTTTAACTTCTATTTTTACTAATTGTTCTTTAATTCCTTCTATAGTTTTAAACTGGCTTGATATATTTTCTTCAATATTATTTAATTTTTTATTTTTTTCTAATCTTAATTTCTTGAACTCTTCCACTTTTGAGCCACTTGTTTCTACTTGATTTTTTATTGTTTCTATTTCCTCTTTCAATTTAATAATATTTTCTTCTATTTTTTTATTATCTTCTAATATATCATTTCTTTGTTCTTCTTTATGTTTTATGCTTGTTCTATTATTTTCAATATCTTGCTCTATTCTTTCAGCCATCTCTTCTATTGAATTTTCACTTTCCTCAAAAGAAGTCACTGATATTTTTAAGTTTGTTATATCAAAATTCAAATCATCCACAATTCTTTGATTATCTTTATTAAGATTTGCAAATTCTTCAATTACTGTATTAAGTTCTTCTGTTTCTTTATTCAATTTTTCAATTTCAATTTCTGTTTCTTTACATATTTCTATAGTATCTTGTTTTTGCACTTCTATAGTCTTATTTTCTTCTTTTAATTTATTTAATCTGTTTTCTAATTTAAGTATATTTTCTTCTATTGAAACTACTTTTTGTTTTTCAGTAGCATATATAATATCTGTATCTTGAATCTCTCTTTCTAGACTATTTGCTGTTTCTAATACATTTTCAATAGAGTTTATATATTCTTCTTTTTCTTTTTCTGTTTTTTCCAATCTAGTTTTTAATTTTTTTATTTCTTTTTCTAGATCTTCAATTTCTCTACTTCTTCCCAAAATATTAACAGTTTTTTGTGTAACTGATCCTCCTGTTATAGCTCCTGTACTATTTATTACATCTCCCTTAAGAGTTACTATTCTGAAAGAATATTTGTTTTTCTTTGCAAGCATTATAGCAGAATCCATATCTTCTACTACAACAGTTCTTCCAAGAAGATTTAATACTATACCTTCATATTTCTTGCTGTATTTTACTAGATCAGCAGCAATTCCTATAAATCCTTTTATATTTTTACTATCTATTCTATCTATTTTTCTGCCTTTTACAGAAGATATTGGAAGAAAAGATGCTCTCCCTAAATTGTTTTTTCTTAAATGTTCTACTAGTTTTTTTGCTTCTTCTTCTGATTCTGTAACTATGTTTTGAAGTCCTGCACCTAAACACATTTCTATTGCAGTTTCATATTCTTTTGGAACTGATAATATATTTGCAAGAATTCCATGCATACCTTTCCCTAGTTCTTTTATTTTTTCACAATCAGTTAATAAAGATTTTACACTTCTTACATAACCTTCTTTTTCCTTTTCTGTTTCTTGTAAAAATTTTAATCTTGAATCCTTCATTCTAATATTATAAGTAAATTTATTTATATCATCTTCATAGTCTTTTATTTTTTTTGTACTTTCTTCTCTTTTATCATTAATTTCTTCAAGTGCTTTATTTATATTATTTCTTTTACTATCTATTTCATAAAAAAGCTTAGAAATTTCTTCTTTATTTAATCTTGTAGAATCTAATTCTGATATAATATTTTGAATTTCATTTTTAATTTGGTTTTCTCTTTTTTCTAAATTTTCGTATATTAATTCTTGAGAATTTATATCATTTTGTTTTTCATATCTATTATTTATATTTTGTTCAGCTTTTTGTTTATATCCCTCTATTTCAAGTTCTTTGCTAGATAATTTTTTAGTTATTTTTTGTAGTTCTTCTTCTTTTTCTTTAAGTTCTTTTTCAAATTTTTCTTTATTAGTAAATAGATTTTCCTTTTTATCTAATTTTTGTTTCTTTTCTTCTTCTAATTCTTTTATTTTTTCAATTGTCTCTTTTGTTTCTCTTTCAAATCTTTCATAATTTTCTTTATTATTTGCTATTCTCTCATTTGAAACATTTATATCTGAGTTTAATTTTTCTATTTTATTAGAACTTTCAAAACCTATATTTTGCATACTTTCTATTTCTTCTGTAAGGTTATCTATTTCTTGTTTGATTTCTTCTTTTAATTTGATTATTTCTTCTTGTTTGCTTTCAGCATCACCATATGTTGTTTTCATTACTTCTTCATCTATTATTATTTTTTCTATTTTCTCTTTATATGTATCTATATTATATAAAAATAATCCTATTTCTATATTTTTTAATTCTTCACGTAAATCCAAGAATTTTTTTGCTTTTTCAGATTGATTTTTTAATGGCTCTATATTTAACTCTATTTCAGATAATATATCATTTATCCTAAGTAGATTTAATTTTGTATGTTCTAATTTTTTTTCTGACTCTTGCTTTCTAACTCTATATTTTACTATACCTGCTGCTTCTTCAAATATATGTCTTCTATCTTCTGATTTATTACTTAATATTTCATCTATTTTTCCTTGTCCTACTATTGAATACCCATCTTTTCCTATACCTGTATCCATAAATAATTCTAAGACATCTTTTAATCTACATGCTGTTTTATTTATAAAATATCCTGATTCTCCACTTCTATATAGTCTTCTTGTAACTGTTACCTCTGTATATTCAATTGGAAGTCTACCACTAGTATTTTCTATAACTATAGAAGCCTCTGCAAACCCTAAGGATTTTCTGTTTTGTGTTCCAGCAAAAATTATATCTTCTGATTTAGCTCCTCTTAATGATTTCATACTTTGTTCTCCAAGTACCCATCTTATAGCATCAGAAATATTACTCTTACCAGATCCATTTGGTCCAATAACAGTAGTAATCCCTGGCATAAATTCCAAAACAGTTTTTTCTGCGAAAGATTTAAAACCTTGCAACTCTAATCTTTTTAAATACATTTTTAAATCACCTTTTTTTATATTTGTACTTATATATAATATATTAAATTTTGCTATAAATCAACAAAAATAGACATATTTAAAGAAAATCTTTCTTTAAAGTTAAATGAAAAAGAAAATTAATAATTTAACAATAAATTAATTGATAATAAGGTTTTTTGTGTTTTATTTATATTTTATATCATTAGAAATATTAACTTTTTAATATCTTGTTTTTTCAATAAATTAATGATATTATATTTTAGAATTATACAATGATACAAAGGAGAAAATAATGTCTGGATATGAATTTGATTTTTATGATAAAACCAGTTTAAAATCATATAACTTAGAGGCTACAATGAGATACCAATTAAGTATGCTGGAAAACTTAGATAATGTGACAAGAACACATAGTGAAAATGTTGCTAGTCTTGTTTGTAGAATATGTGAATACTTAAGATGTAAAACTTCTTTTACTTCATATTGCACTATATCTGCATATTTACATGATATTGGTAAATTATATATTCCAAAAGAAATAGTAAATAAACCTGAAAAATTAACTGACTCTGAATATGAAATCATGAAAACTCATACATTAATAGGTTATAAAATTTGTATGGATGACTTGCAATTAAGACCTTATGCATTGGGAGTAAAATATCATCATGAATCCTTAAATGGTACAGGATATCCTGAAAGTTTAAAAGGATCTCAAATTCCTTATGAAGCACAAATTATAAAAGTAGCTGATGAATATGATGCAATTGTTGCTAAAAGACAATACAAAACACATATAAATATATCTGAAACATTAAAAAAATTATTACAAGAATCAATAGCTGAAGAACATATTAAAAGTGTTGCACTTGATAGTGTTGCTGTATCAACAAAAGCTGGAAGAATGAATCGTAAAGTAGTAAAAGCATTATTTAAAGTTGTTATTGATGATACTGCATATGAAATCAGTTGTGTTAGTGGTTATATTGACTTTTTAAAAGAACAAATCAAACGTTTAAATTGCATAATAGACTATAATAAAAAAATGGATATAGCCAAAAATGAAAAAAAGAAAAATTATTATAAAGAAGGTATGAGAATGCTTTTTAATGAAGGTGAAACCTTCGAAAATTATAAACAAGTTTATGAAGAATATGAAAGAGCATTAGAAAATAGAACTGAAATTATTAATAAATTATATAATGAAATTAAAATTATAAAGAAACTAAGAGTTTAGTATTAGAACATATGATTAAAACATGTAGTAACTATGTGTTTAGTGGTAAATAAAAGAAGTATAAAAATACTTCTTTTATTTTTTTATTTACTTTTATTTCAATTCAATTCTTTTTATTTGCTTTTTTATTTATTAACTTTAATCAATAATCATATCTGTTCTTTCTGGTCCTGTACCTATAAATTTTATTGGCACTCCTGTATATTCTTCAATTCTATTTAAAAATATTTTAGCATTTTCAGGAAGATCTTCTCTTGATTTTATATTTTCTAAATTCCCAAAATTCCCATCAAACTCTTCATATATTGGATTACATTTTGTTTGAAAATCTTGATCTGTAGAATAGTTTTTAAATATCTTACCTTCATATTCATATGCTACACATAATTTTATTTTATCTATTTTCCCTATTGTATCTACATGATTAATTGCAAGTCCTGTTAAACCATTAATATATGATGCATATTTTAGTGCAACTAAATCTAACCATCCACACCTTCTTGGTCTTCCAGTTGTTGTACCATATTCATGTCCTAGATCTCTTATCTTATCTCCAATTTCATTTAACTGTTCTGTTATATATGGACCTTCCCCTACTCTTGATGAATATGCTTTTAACACACCATAAACTTCTCCAATATCTTTTGCACTTACTCCACTACCTGTACATATTCCTCCTATAGTTGGATTAGAAGATGTAACAAAAGGATAACTTCCAAAGTCTATATCAAGTAAGGTAGCTTGTGCTCCTTCACAAATTACTTTCTTATCATTTTCTAACTCTTCATGAATCAATGAAATTGTTTCTATTACATATGGCTTTAAAACTTCTGCATATCTATCATACTCTTTTATAATATCTTCTGAATTTAATTCATCATGTCCATATATATTAAATATTTTATTACTATTTTTAATATTTTCTTTTAAATTTTCTTTATATTTTCCTGAGATGAATTCTGCCATTCTTACTCCAGATCTTTCAAATTTACTACAATATGAAGGCCCTATCCCCCTAGCTGTTGTTCCAATTTTTGAATCTCCTCTATTTTCCTCTAACATTTTATCCATTTGTATATGATATGGAAATATTACATGAGCTTTATCACTTATATATAAATTTTTTACAGAAATATCTCCTGCCTCTAATTCTTTTATTTCTTTAATAAGTACTTTAGGATCAATAACTACACCATTTCCTATTATTGCTTTTACATTTTCATTTAATATTCCTGATGGTATCAAATGAAATGCATATTTTTTTCCATCAACTTTTATTGTATGACCTGCATTATTTCCTCCTGTGCATCTTACAGCTACATCTGCATCTTTTGCTAAATAATCAATTATTTTTCCCTTTCCCTCATCTCCGAAAAAAGTTCCTAATACAACATCTGCTTTTGACATATTATTACCTCCAATTAATTTAGAAAATTCTTTATATATTATTCTATAAATACATAAAAAAGTCAATTGAATTTAATTGGAGGTTTTGTTTTTCTAACTTTAAACTATATATATCCCATTTCTTATATATTATTCTTCTAATCCAAAACTTACACCCAATGCACTATTTATTTTATTGATTACCTCATCATTCTCAATATGTCCTATTTTTTCTTTTAGTCTACTTTTATCTATTGTTCTTATTTGTTCTGCTAGAATTATTGAATCTGCTTTTAGCCCACAATCCTTTGATCCTATTTCTATATGGGTTGGAAGTCTATTTTTAGTTTTTTGTGATGTCACGGCGGCAGCTATTACTGTTGGACTGTGTTTGTTTCCTGTATCATTTTGTATTATCAATACTGGTCTTATTCCCCCTTGTTCTGATCCAACAACTGGACTTAAGTCAGCATAAAACATGTCGCCTCTCTTTATTATCATTTTCTTCACTCCTGTTAATTAGTATATATTTATTTTTTAAATATTTTAAATATTAATTCGAGATAAAGAAAATAGTTATTAATAGTTTACATTTCAATTTTATATATCAAATAAATAATCAGATGTTTTAAATGCTAACACCTCTTCTGTCTTTGTACTATTTATTTTTATCTCATTATATAATATGTAAACTAGAGTGCTTTGGTTAACATCATTTACTTCCATTCTTATTGGTTTAGAAGTACTTTTATCTATATATAACTTTTTTGAAACAATATATCTATTATTACTTTCACATTTTGTTTCCATTATGTACATATCTTTTTCTTCATATGTTTTTTTATCTTTAGAATTTTTATAATCTTCTATAAATGAATCCAAAAAAAGATTATTATTAGATAAATAATTATAATTTTTATAAATATGATTTATTTTAAGATATGTGTTTTCTATTTTCAAGTTATCACCATCAAATGTCATTGTTAACCCTTTAATATTACTTGGTTCTAGAATTTCTTGCTTACTTATATTTGGACTTACAAATTGTTGAATTAGAATATATTTATTGGTATTTTTGTTGCTGTTTATTGTTAATTCTATTTTAGCACTATATGAACTTATATTTAAAATATATTTTGTAATATCCTCTGTTGTATTCATACTAATATTATTTCCCATTTTCAAAATTTTATAATCATCTTTAATAAAAAATACTGAAACAATTAAAATAACTGAAATAATCATAAAAAAAACAACTATATATGTTTTTCTATTTTTATTTAATTTGCTCACCATACACTCCCCCTTATTTTTATAGCTAATTTGCTTTTAAAAATTTACTTTAAAAAGAAAAAACAAGATAGAAAAATTCTATCTTGTTTAATTTATATTCATAACATTTTAAAGTATTCTGACAGACAATCTAAAATCTCTTCTTTATTTGTTATTTTATTTATTTCCTCTCTGATTCTAGTGGAATGTTTTAATTTTTTTGTATACCAACTTATATGTTTTCTCATTTCTTTTATTGCTACATTTTCTCCTTTTTCATCTATTTCCATATCAATATGTCTTTTTATCACATCATATTTTTCTTTTATATCTGCTTTTTCTAATATATTCCCTGTTTGTAAATAGTGGATTATTTCTCTAAATATCCAAGGGTTTCCAAATGATGCTCTTCCTATCATTATTCCATCCACTCCTGTATATTCAAACATATTTAATGCTGATTTTTCATCTATTATATCTCCATTTCCTATTACTGGTATTTTTACTGCTTCGTTTACTTTCTTTATTATATCTAAATCAACTGTTCCACTGTAATATTCATCTCTTGTTCTTCCATGTATAGTAATTGCTGAAGCTCCACTTTGTTCAATTATCTTTGCTGCCTCTACTGCAACAATATTATTACTATCCCATCCTTTTCTTATTTTAACAGTCACTGGCTTATTTGTGTTTTTAACTACACCACTAACAATTTTTTCAACTTTATCTAAATCAAGCAATAATTTACTACCATCTCCATTTTTAACAACTTTAGGTGCTGGACATCCCATATTTATATCAATTATATCTGCAAACTCATCAACATACTTTGCACCTATTTCCATTGCTTTTACATCACTACCAAATATTTGTATAGCTATTGGTCTTTTCTCTTCCTCTGTATTTAATAATTTTTTTGTTTTTTTATCATTGTATGCAATGCCTTTACTACTTACCATTTCAGTACACACTAATCCTACACCATTTTCTTTACACAGCATTCTAAATGGTCGATCTGTTATTCCAGCCATTGGTGCCAAAAAAACATTATTTTCAATTAATACATTACCTATTTTTATTGGTTTTAAATACATTGCTACTCTCCTAAATATTTAATAATATTTGTATTATTTATACAATATTAGAGGTATGAAAACATACCTCTAATAAAATTCAATATATTATATAAATTTTAAAACTTTATTTATTTTTGTGTTTCATTTCTATTTTCTATTCTACAAAAATTGCTTTTTGTCTTCTTCCACTAATATTTAATAATATTCCTATTAATATAAAATTAGTTAAAAGTGAACTTCCTCCATAACTTACAAAAGGTAGGGGTACTCCAGTTATTGGTAATATTCCCATTGTCATACCTATATTTTCTACCATATGAAATATAAATATCCCTGTTATTCCAATTGCTATATATGAGCCTATATCATCTTTTGCTGTTTTTGCTATATATATAGCTTTAGTTATTAATACAATATATAAAACTATAATTATTGCTGCTACTAAAAATCCCATTTCTTCTGCTATTAATGAATATATAAAATCTGTAGTTTTAGGATGTAAAAAACCTAGTTGTGTTTGGTTACCTTTTAACAGTCCCATTCCAAATAATTGTCCTGCTCCTATTGCAAGTTTTGATTGTCTTACATTATATCCTGCTCCTCTAGGGTCTAAATCTGGATTTAAAAATACATCTATTCTATTAACAGCATGATCTGGTAAAATAAAATAATATAGTAGAGGAATTGATATAGCAACTAATATTATTGTCACTATTATATATTTCTTTTTTATTCCTGATACATATAACATTAATGCAATTGCTACTAAAAAAGCTGATGCTGTTCCTATATCTGGTTGTTTCAAAATAAGTGCAATAGGTACTAATAATACTAAAAATATTATACCTAAATTCTTAGGCTTATTTATATCATCTCTATTTTTACCTTGTAATTTACACATTAATGATGCCAGTGTTAATACTACAATTATTTTAGCAAGCTCTGCTGGTTGAAATGAAAAAACTTTAAAATCAAACCAACTTGATGCACCATTTATAGGTTTTGTAAACAAAACTGCTACAAGTAATATAACTATTATTCCATACAAATATGGGGCTATTTTTACAATTAATTCATAATCTATACATATTACTAGTATTACTACTGGTATACAAACCCAAAACCAAATAATTTGTTTTTGCAAACTATTGTCACCTGATTCATGTGTTGCCGAAAACAAAGCTATCATACCAATAGCACACAAAATGACACTACATATTAAAATGCTCCATTCCACATTTTTAAATATTTTTTTTCTCATTCTTAACCCCTATATAAAAACATTTCAGAATTATATTATTTCTTAGTCATTTTTATTATCTTTTTCTTTTTTCTCTTCTATGTTTTCTTCTTTTTTTGTTTTTTTAGTATCAGTGTTCTTTTTGGTTTGTTCTTCTACTTCTACTTTATTATCTTCAATATCTATACTTTCTTCTTTTTCATTTTTTTCCTCTGATTTCTTTTCTGTCTTTTTCTTTGTTGAAGATTTTTTTATATCTTTATTTGATTCTTCTTTTTTATCTTTAACTTTTTCTTTGCTTTTTTTATTTTCTTCTAGTTTTTCTTCATTATCTTTTTTATCACTAGAATCATTTTTCTTTTTATTTTCTGTTTTTTCTTTTAACTCTTCTTGAGTATTAGTGTTTTTTTCTTTTTTTACTTCTACTTTTTTATCTTCTTTTTTTGTCTTTGACATTTCATTATCTAATTTCTTAGTTTCTTCTTTTATATTAACAATTGGTATATTAGCATATAAAGCTGGAGCTCCTGTGGTTCCATCTTCATTTGCTTTATTTGTTAATCTTACATCAATTGCATTTTCATCTACATCTATATATTTTTTTATTACTTCTATTATTTCTTGTTTCATCATTTCTAAAAAGTCAGCTGATACATTAGCTCTATCTTGCATAAGAACCAGATGTAATCTTTCTTTTGCTGCTTCTTTAGAATTTTCTTTATTATCAGCTTTTACTATTTTCTTAAAAAAATTCACTATGTTTTCAAACATATATACACCCTCCCAAATTGCTTTATTTTATTTTAAAAATCCTTTTAATCATAGCTAAAAAGCCTTTTTCTCTTCCTGGTATTGTAACTTCTATGTTTTCTCCTAACATTCTTTTTGCTATTTCCATATATGCTTTTCCTGATGGTGCTTTTCTATTAGAAATTACAGGTTCTCCTTTATTTGTTTGAGTTATTATATATTCATCATCTGGTACAACTCCAACAAGATTTATTGATAACAAATCTACTATATCTTCCACATCCATCATTTTACCTTTTCTAACCATTTCTGATCTAAATCTATTTATTACTAATTCTGGATTCTTTATTTCTGAAGATTCTAAAAGACCTATTATTCTGTCTGCATCTCTTATTGCTGATATTTCTGCTATTGTAACTACAATTGCTCTATCAGCACCTGCTATTGCATTTTTAAATCCTTGTTCTATACCTGCAGGACAATCTATAATTATATAATCAAATTCTTCTTTTAGTTTTTCTACTAAATTTTTCATTTGATCCTCATCTATTGCACTTTTATCTCTTGTTTGAGCAGCTGGTAATAAGAAAAGTTCTTGAAAACGTTTATCTTTAATTAGAGCTTGTCTCAATTTACATTTTTCTTCAACAACATCCACAATATCATATACAATTCTATTTTCTAGACCCATTACAACATCTAAATTACGAAGTCCAATGTCAGTATCTATTAATACTACTTTTTTTCCTTCTAAAGCTAATGCTGATCCTAAGTTTGCTGTTGTAGTTGTTTTTCCTACTCCACCTTTTCCTGATGTTATAACTATAACTTCTCCCATAAATCTTCCTCCTTGATATGCTCTAGGTATATAAAATTTCTTTTTAAAAAGCTTTAAACCTTACGCTTTGTCATATTTCCTAGCATTACTATAATATAAGAAAATGACAAAAAAGTCAATCTTTATATACTATTTTTGAAATATTTACTAATTTATAAAAAATGCAATAAAGAAGCATAACAAAAAAAGAAATTGGTATATTTGAACTATACTTCAATTTCTTTTTTGTTTCCTAATTATTATATTAATAATTTATATTTTTTACCTATTACTAATTATTTTATATTTCGTAGTTGTGGATATGTGTAATCTTGATTTATATACCATATATTTGTAAAATCAAACATTGGATATGATATTATCTTTTTAAGATTTTCTTCACTTGTTATTTCTACAGTATTTGTTACTGTTCCACCATCTATTCTTCCATATACATTAGTTGCAGAAGTACCTGCTTTATACCAATAAAGATTTATTAATTCTCCATTACTAGTTCCTACTATTTGACCTTTACAAGTAATGTCTACTGTTGGAGATTTTATTATACCTATATTGTATACATTCTCTATAATTGATGAATTATTTACTCCAGCTATTCCTCCCACAAATGATTCTGTTCCAGAATCTACTATACCAGTATTATATGAATTTTTTATTTTTGCATTACTACTATTATATCCTGAAATTCCTCCTGTTGAATTTCCGTCCATTTATTTCTCCTGTATTAAAACATTCACTTATTTCTGAAGATGAATTTAACCCAGAAATTCCTCCTGTAAATCCTTTTGCTTTTATACTAGCTGAATTATAACTTTTTGTTATTTTTGCATTGTTACCTGAACTATATCCAGTTATCCCTCCAACATATGAATGTGCTTCTGTACTATTACAATTAATACTTCCTGTTACTCCACACTCTATTATTACTCCATAATTTTCTCCTACAATTCCTCCTGATGATGGACCTATATTTAACTTTATATTCTTAAACTTAATATTTCTTATTGTTCCATAATTTACACTGAAAAAACCTTTATAACCAGCTGTAGTATTTATTGTCATATTATTTATTTCTTTATTATTTCCATAAAATACACCTGAAAAACTATTTATACTTGCCCAATTTCCTCCAGACAAATCTATATCATTTTTTAATATATATCCTGTACTTGTGTTATTTGAAAAAGTATATTCTTTATTGTTTTCTTGTTCTATATTAACTTTTGTATTACTAGCTATTTTCTCCAAATGAGCTCTTGTATATATTGGTATCCAATTTGTAACTTGTGGATATAATTCTTTTAAAGAAATATTTCCTCCAGTTTCAAGAATTTCAAGATACACATTATCAATATTTTCTGTTTCTTTTTCATATATATCTTTTACTTTATTTTCTTCAGCATTTTGTATCAATCTATGATTATTTATTGATACAAATATTCCTATTAAAATTATTGTAAAAAACAATAATGCTAATAAAACAAATAAAGTAATTGAACCTTCTTTCTTTCTAAAATTCATCATATTATTCCTCCAAAAATAGCATTTGATAATACTTATTACTATATAATACTATTAAAATTTATATATTTTTTTATATTATACATTAATTTTATATATTTTTACATGCTTTTTTATAATTTATATAACTTTTATATTTTTCTATTTTTTAGACGTATATCTTAATTTAAATAGTTTTCTTTCATCCAAGAAATTCTCTCTTGTTTTAGTAGTTCTTTGAACTTTTTGTGCTCATCTATTTCTTTTATTTCACTATTTTTTTCATTACTCAAATTATATTTATCTATAATATATTTTCCATTTATTTCTTTTAAACAACTATATCCTATTTCTGAAAACTGTCCTATTTTTCTTTCTTCTTCAGATTGAACATATTTCCCTCTACCTTCTCTATCTGAGTTTACCACTATCTGTAATCCATCAAGACCTAATATAGATTTATCTATTCTTTCTATAAAATCCACTTGTTTAGAAAAGCTCATTTTCCTAAAATTTCCTGCTATCATATGTTCTGCACATGATGTTTCCCCACATTTTCTCCAAGATTTTGGTACACATATTTTATTACTTAAACTCTTTACTGCTTTTACACCTTTTTTATCATGACCTCGATGATGTGGATATTCACTCTTTGGAGTAAGACCTTTCCCCAGATCATGAACTAATGCTGAATATCTTATCTGTAAATCTTTTGTTTTTTCAGATACAATATCTAAAACCATCATAGTATGTTCATAACTATCACCTTCTGGATGATATTTTTTTGGCTGAAGGCTACCAATTAAATCTTCTATTTCTTTAAAATGTATATTTAATAAATCTGCTCTTTTTAGTGTATCAAAAAATATTGATGGTTTATCAGATAATAAAACTTTTCTAAACTCTGTAAAAACTCTTTCTGATGATAATGTATTTAATTCATTTTTTATACTTCTCATAAGTCTAATTGTATTTTTTTCAACTTTAAAATCCAATACAGCAGCAAATCTTGCTACTCTATATACTCTTAATGGATCTTCTTTAAATGCTTCTGTTGTTGCTCTTATAATTCCTTTTTCTATATCTTTTCTACCACCATATGGATCTATTATCTCTTTTGTCAACACATCTTGTGCTATAGAATTGATGGTAATATCTCTTCTTTTAAGGTCATCCTCTATAGATATCTCTTTTTTAGTTATTATTTTGAATCCTTTGTGACCTTTTTCTTCTTTTATTTCTTTTCTTGCCATAGCAAATTCTTTTTTATCTAATTCATAAACTTCAAATGATTTTCCTTTTATAATTGCTTCTGGAAATAATTCTAAAAATTTATCACCTGTTATTCCTGTAACACAATAATCTTCATCTGTTGTTTTTCTATTTAAGAATTTATCACGAATTGCTCCTCCAACTAAATATGTATTACCTCCATTGTTTTTAATTGTTTCAGCAATATACTTTATCTCCATAAAACAATCTCCTTTTAATAATCTTATTGTATACTAATTTTTCTAAAATATCAAAATTTTATTGTGTTTTTTTATTACTTTATATATTTATATATTTTGAATTTAAACATATATAAATATATTATATCTTTTTTTCTGTTTCCTAAATTTCCCTAGACAATTAGCTTAATATTCTTGACATTATATTGTTTTAAGAATATACTTTAATAGTGAATTTTCTTAAGGAGGTTATCAAATAAAAATGGAAAAATTAATTGAAATCAGATGGCATGGTAGAGGAGGCCAAGGAGCTAAAACTGCATCTTTATTACTTGCAGATGCTGCATTTAATACTGGTAAATTTATTCAAGGATTTCCTGAATATGGACCAGAAAGAATGGGAGCTCCAATAACAGCATATAACCGTATTAGTACTAAAGAAATTACAGTTCATAGTAATATTTATGAACCAGATTATGTAGTAGTAGTTGATGATACTCTATTAGAATCTGTTAATGTTACATCAGGATTAAAATCTACAGGAGCTATAGTAATTAATACAACTAAAGATGCTGAATATTTAAAAAGCGTTTTAAACGGGTATGAAGGTGATATTTATACAATAGATGCAAAAAAAGTATCTATTGAAGCTATAGGAAAATATTTCCCTAATACACCTATGCTTGCAACAATAGTTAAAGTAAGTAATGTAATGAGTGAAGAAGAATTTCTAAAAGATATGGAAACTTCATTTAAACACAAATTTGCTAAAAAGCCTGAAGTTATAGATGGAAATATGAAAGCTTTAGAACTAGCTTTAAAAGAAATTAAAAAAATATAGATACATGTATTTTGTATATATTTATAGAAAGGATTGATAATATGTCAGAAAAAATAAATATTAATACACCTATAGAAGATTTAACAACTGGTGGAGATATTTATACTGCTGGAAATGCACTAGATTTTAAAACTGGTGATTGGAGAAGTATTTGTCCAGTATTTATTGAAGAAAAATGCAAACAATGTGGACTTTGTTTTCCAGTTTGTCCAGATGATGCTATTCCAGTAAAAGATCAAAAAAGATTAGATTTTGATTTTGATTATTGTAAAGGATGTGGAGTATGTGAAAAAGCTTGTCCTTTTGGAGCAATAGAAATGAAAGAGGGAGGTATAGAATAATGGGAATTAGAGAACGTTTAAGTGGAAATGAAGCTGTTGCAATAGCAATGAAACAAATAAATCCAGATGTAGTTGCAGCATTTCCTATAACACCTTCTACAGAAATACCTCAATATTTTTCAACATTTGTGGCTAATGGATCTGTTGATACAGAATTTGTAGCTGTAGAAAGTGAACATAGTGCAATGAGTGCATGTGTTGGTGCACAAGCTGCTGGAGGTAGAGCAATGACTGCTACTTCAGCTAATGGTTTATCATTAATGTGGGAAATAGTATATATTGCTTCTTCATTAAGATTACCAATAGTTATGCCATTAGTTAATAGAGCTGTATCTGGTCCTTTAAATATACATAATGATCATTCTGATGCTATGGGAGTTAGAGATGCTGGATGGATTATGCTTTTCTCTGAAAATAATCAAGAAGCATATGACAATATGGTTATGGCACATAAAATAGCTGAAAATTCTAATGTTAGACTACCACTTATGGTATGTCAAGATGGTTTTATAACATCACATTCTATTGAAAATATAGAATTAATTGAAGATGATAAAGTTAAAAACTTTGTTGGTGATTATAATCCTGAACATTACTTATTAAATAAAAATGAACCAATTGCTGTTGGTCCACTTGACCTTCAAGCATATCTTTTTGAACATAAAGTTCAACAAGCAGATGCTATGAGAGCTTCAAAAGAAGTTATCTTAAAAGTATCAAAAGAATTTGAAGAATTAACAGGTAGAAAATATTCTCTTTTTGAAGAATACAAATTAGAAGATAGTGAAATTGCAATAGTATGTATGAACTCAACTGCTGGAACAGCTAAATTTGTAGTTGACAAACTAAGAAGTCAAGGCATTAAAGCTGGACTTTTAAAATTAAGAGTATTTAGACCTTTTCCATCAGAAGAAATTGTTAAAGCTCTATCTCATTTAAAAGCTGTTGCAGTTCTTGATAAATCTGATTCATTAAATGCTGCAGGTGGTGCTTTATTTGAAGATATAACATCAGCAATGTATGTAAATAATTGTTCTGTACCTACTGTAAACTATGTTTATGGTATAGGAGGTAGAGATACAAAAGCTGATGACATTGAAGGTGTTTATAATGATTTAATTGAAATTTCTAAAGTAGGAAAAGTAGAAAACCCATATAGATATTTTGGAGTAAGAAGAAAAGGAGATGAGAAATAATGGCATATAATTTAAAAGAAGTTATGACAAATAAACCATCAAGATTTACTGCTGGTCACAGAATGTGTGCTGGTTGTGGTGCACCTCCTGTTGTTAGAATGATTTTGAGAGCTCTAAAGAAAGAAGACCACGCTGTTGTTTCTGCTGCTACTGGTTGTTTAGAAGTTTCTAGTTTCATTTATCCATATACATCTTGGACTGATTCTTTTGTACATTCAGCATTTGAAAACTCTGCTGCTACTGTATCTGGTGCAGAAGCTACATACAATGCACTAAAAAGAAAAGGTAAAATTAAAGAAGATGAACATACTAAATTTCTTGCATTTGGTGGAGATGGTGGAACATATGATATAGGATTACAATCTTTATCTGGAGCAATGGAAAGAGGACATGATATGGTATATGTATGTTATGATAATGGTGCATATATGAATACAGGTATCCAACGTTCTTCAGCTACACCTAAATTCTCAGACACTACTACTAGTCCAGCTGGAAGTGTTATTCCTGGTAAGGTTCAATCTAGAAAAGATTTAACTAAAGTTATGGTTGGTCATCACCTTCCATATATAGCACAAACTATAGCAGTTAACAATTATAAAGATTTATATGAAAAATCAGAAAAAGCTATATATACTAAAGGAGCTACATTCTTAAATGTACTTGCACCTTGCCCTAGAGGTTGGGGATATCCAACTGATGAATTAATGAAAATAAATAAATTAGCTGTAGATACTTGTTATTGGCCACTATATGAAGTTATTGATGGTAAATACACTATAAATTATAAACCTGCTAAAAAATTACCAATTGAAGAATTCTTAAAACCACAAAAAAGATTTAAACATATGTTTAAACCAGGTAATGAATGGATGATAGAAGAATTCCAAAAAGAAGTTGATTTAAGATGGCAAGAGCTACTTGATTTAGAAGAGATTACTAATAAATCAAATAACAATGCTTAAATATGAATAACTAATAAAAAAATAAAAAGCAATTTTCATTGCTTTTTATTTTTATTAATTTATTTTATATTTTATTACTCTACTATAGCTTCTACTGGGCATGTACCTGCACAAACTCCACAAGATATACATGTAGCTTCATCTATTGTATATGTAGCATCTCCTTGAGAAATACAACCTACTGGACATTCTCCTGCACACGCTCCACAAGATATACAATTGTCATTAATTTTATATGCCATGTCTTCACCACCTTTCAGTATCTTATATATTTTTATATATTTTCATCTTCTTTTTTATTTTCTAAGCTCTCTTTTTTTTCTAACTCTTCTAGTTTTTCTAATTCCTTTATATGTTCCTTTTCTTCAGGAGCTATTTCTTCTTTTATAGCATTTTTAATAATTTTTACATCTTTTGCATCATATTTCTTATAGAAGAAACCTTCTCCATCTCTATGTTTAACTCTAATTTTTTCTTTTAAAGTTTCTATACTATCTACTACCCCTTCACCTTCTTCTGTTTTTACAATTGCACCTATTTTAGGTAGTTTTTTTAGTTTTTCTTCATATACTTCTTGTTCATATTTTAAGCAACACATTAATCTTCCACAATTCCCTGATATTTTTGCAGGATTAAGTGATATGTTTTGTTCTTTTGCCATTTTTATAGATACTGCTTCAAAGTTATTTAAAAAAGAACAACAACATAACTCTCTTCCACATATACCATTTCCACCGCAATCTTTTTACTTCATCTCTTACTCCTATTTGTCTAAGTTCAATTCTAGTTTTAAATATTGCTGCTAAATCTTTTACTAACTCTCTAAAATCAACTCTTCCCTCTGCTGTGAAGTAGAATATTATTTTACTATTATCAAATTTATATTCAATATCTGTTAAATTCATCTCTAAATTATGTTTTTTTATTTTTTCATTTGTTATATCAAAAGCTTCTTTTTCTTTCTTTTTATTATTTTCATGGTGTTTTTCATCTTTTGATGTAGCAATTCTTATAACTGGCCTTAATGGAGCTATAATTTTATCTTCTGGTATTAATCTATTAGCTATTGCAACTTCTGCATATTCTTGACCTGATGCAGTCTCAACTATTACATGATCTCTAATTTTTATATCTAATTTTCCTGGATCAAAAAAGTATATTTTACCAGGTTTTTTAAATCTAATACCTATAATATTTTTCAACTTTCAAACTCCTTCCTCATATTAAACAGCATACTATCTATACACATATCAAAATTACTGTTTGCTTTTAATTTTTTCTTTGTTTTTTCCACTATGTCAATGCATTTAGTATATTTAATCAGGTTATAACTACTTTTTTTATCTTCTTTTGTTTTATTAAATAATAGTATATTAATATATTCTAATATATCATATATGTTTTCTTTATTCTTATATATTACCTCTGAATTATTTAATATATCTATTATATTATCCTTTTCAAGCATTTTAAAGAACGTTTCTACATTGTTATATAGTTCTTCTTTTTCTTTTAAAATAAGTGCCTTTTTTATGCTTCCTTCATATATACTTATTTTACTTTTGTCTATTTTATATTTATGTTCTTCTTCTAAGTACTTTTCTAATACATCATCTTCTATTTTATTAAATGGTATTTTCATACACCTTGATTTTATTGTGTTTAATAAAATATTTTCATTTGATGAAATTAATATGATAATTATATATTCTGGTGGTTCTTCTAGTGTTTTAAGCAAACTATTTTGTGCTTCTTTTGTCATTTTTTCACTATTATCTATTATATATACTTTTTTATCTGAAATTATTGGCTTTTCATATATTTTTGATTGTAACATACGTATTTGTTCAATCTTTATATTAGTTTGTTCTTCTTCAAGTATATAAAAATCTGGGTTGTTATTAGATTCAAATTCTATACATGATTTACATTCATTACATGGACCATTTTCTTCTTTATCTGTTTTCATACACAAAACCATTTTTGCAAATTGTTTTGCAAATTGTTTTTTTCCAACACCTTCTGGTCCAATAAACATATAAGAGTGTAATATATTATTTAAATTTATTGCTTTTATTAATATATCTTTTGCATTACTATTTCCAATTAATTTTTCAAATAACATTTTATACCTCTATTACTTTATTTATTTTACTTTACCAAACACATTTAAAGGCCAAAATCTTAAAACAACTTTACTTTCAATCTTATTAAATGGAATACATCCAAACCTTCTTGAATCTACACTTTGACTTCTATTATCACCCATAACAAAAACATGGTTTTCTGGAACTATTAAATCAATATATCCTCCATCTAATGAATCTGTTACAACTCCAGGTTGCAAATATGTCTCACCTAATTTTTCATCATTCAAATATACTTTTCCACCTTCAATTTTTATATGATCACCTGGTAATCCTATAACTCTTTTTATATAACTAATTTTTCCCATTTCTAATACATTATGAACAAAACCACCAAATCCTGATTTTTCACTATATTTTGCCACAGGATTTTCTATGTCTATATCATTTTTTGCTACAAATGTTTCACTAGGTGATTCAAAAGTTATTATATCTTCTCTTTCTGGAGATTTTTTTGTAGTTCTCATCCATCTATTTAACAACAACCTTTGGTCTTGTTTTAGAGTTGGATACATTGATGGTTGTTTTACTATAGTTGGTGTTCCTACATAATATCTAACTATTATTGCAAGTATTACTGCTACTATAATACATAATATCCATTCTAAAATATCTTTTGTTTTTTCATTAATATTTATATTCAAAGTCTTTTCCTCCTAGATTTGAAACATTTTTTACCTTTAAATTATACATTAGTTATCATTATTTATCAATATATATTTCGAAAAACAAAGATTGATATTATAACAAAGTATATATTATCAATCTTTATTTTTTATAAATTAATAACTTCTATTATTTATCCTTTTTGCTATTTTGTTGATCTTGTTTTGTAGGTATTCTTATAACCACTTCTGTACCTTTTTGAGATTTGCTTTTTATATCTATTGTACCATTATTTTTATCTAAAATTTCTTTAGCAATAGATAATCCTAAACCAGTTCCTCCCATTTCTCTTGTACGTGCTTTGTCTACACGATAAAAACGTTCAAAAATTCTTGAAAGGTCTGTTTCTGGTATACCAATTCCATTATCTATTATTTTAATATATGCATCATTATATACAAAACCTACATATATTTTTATTGTTCCTTTATTTTCAGTATATTTAATACTGTTATTTAAAATATTTATTATTACTCTTTCTATACCTTCTTTTTCTGCATATACTGGTGGAACATTTGCTGTTACAAAACTTTCTACATTTTGCTCTTTTTTATCTATTTCTATTTGTAACTTTTCTTGACATTTTTTTACAAGTTCTCCAAGATCAAATTCTACTTTTTCTGAATTAAGCTGTTCCTTATCATACCTAGATAATGTTAAAAGATCTGTAACAAGTTTTGCCATTCTTCTTGCTTCTGTTGATATAACATTTAGGAATTTTCCTTGCATTTCTTTATCATATTCACTTTCCATCAATGTATCTGTATATCCCATTATAGATGTTATTGGAGTTTTTAATTCATGTGATACATCTGCAACAAATTCTTTTCTCATATCATCTAATTTAACATGTTCTGTTATATCTTGAATCACAACTATTATACCTACTGGTATATCATTATCATTTTTAAATGGTGCAAAAAATATATCTAATGTTTTTTCATTTATTTGTATTCTTTGTTCTGATGATGTCCAATTTTCCAAATATATTATTTTCTCTAAATTAATATTTAATTTTACTTTTTTAAAAATTTTATCAAATGTATTGTCATCTGGAAGCAATTCCAAACCTCTTGTTGCGGCTGGATTTATTAATATGATTTCTCCTTTCATATTAAATGCTATAATACCATCTGTCATGTGAAGTAATATTGTTTCCATTTGATTTTTTTGTGATACTACTTCATTCAAATTTTCTTTTAGCTCTGTCATCATAACACTGAAAGTACTTATTATATCATCAACTTCACTAGTATTCTTTAAATTCTCCAATGTTTTTATTTCTATATTTTCATCTTTTGCTATTTTCTCAGCACTTTTTAATAAATTATTGATTGGAGATATTACTGATTTTGATAAAAATATTCCTATTAATATTGATACAGCAGCAAGAAGTATCAATGAAATTATTATTATTGTTCTAACTTCATTTATTTGATTTCCAATTAATCCGTATAATTTCACTTTTATTTTGCATTCCATTTTCTACTAAAATTATATTATTAATTTCTTCTAAGTTAATGGAAAAATATATTCCTAATCCTGATATTATTACTATCCCTAATAGAAAAAATATTAGGACAATCTTTATTTGTACATCTTTAAGCATTAATTTTTTATATGATATATCTTTATATATATTAATTTATATATCATAATCTCCTTCCTTTAACATATTTATTAATTTTTTGGCATTTACACATATAAGTCTACCTCTACATATATAATTGTAGAGATAGACTTATAAATTATGTCTTTTTATTATTTACTATTAGTTGATATATAATACCCTACTCCTCTTTTAGTAATAAGTATTTTTGGGCTTGATGTATCTTTTTCTATCTTTTCTCTTATTCTTCTTACTGTAACATCAACTGTTCTAATATCTCCATAATATTCATATCCCCATACTTTTTCAAGTAATATTTCTCTGGTTACTACTTGACCTGGTTGAGTTGCTAAATATTTAAGAACTTCAAATTCTCTTAAAGTTAAATCTATAACTTCATCTTTAACTCTAACTTCAAATTTATCTAAGTCTAATAATAGTAGCCCTACTATTATTTTATTTGAGTTTACTTCTGATTTTTCTTCCTCAGACATATTAGTATCTGCAGATAATTCTGCTTTTCTTAAATTAGCTTTTATTCTAGCCATTAATTCTCTGACACTAAAAGGTTTTGTAACATAATCATCTGCACCTAATTCTAATCCTAATATTTTGTCTATTTCTTCATCTTTAGCACTTAACATTAAGATTGGCACATTTAATGTATGTCTTATTCTTTTACATACTGCTAATCCATCCATTTTTGGTAACATTATATCTAACAATATAAGGTCTGGTTTTTCTTTAAGAGCTAAGTCAACAGCAGCTACACCATCATTTGCTTCTAGTGTATTGTATCCTTCTTTTTGTAGATTGTATACCAATATATCTACTATAGGTTTTTCATCATCAACTATTAATATAGTTTTTTTATCATTTTCTATTATATCTTCCACAAAGGTTCCACCTTTCCAAGCATTTTTTGTATTATATATTTTATATCACAATATGTAATTTTGTACAAGTTTTTTAATAAATTTTATTAAATGTTAGCTGCACCAATTATTCCTGCATCATTTTTAAATTTAGCTATATTTATATTTATTTTATCTCTTTTGATATATAGTAATTCTTTTTCATTTATTTCTTTTATAATTTTATTCAATAATATCTCTTCAAAATATGAAAAGCTACCTCCCATACATATAACTTCTGGCTCAAATATATTAATTAGATTTGAAACTCCAATAGCCATATATTTTACATATTTTTCTATTTTATTTTCTATTTTATTATATTCATTATTTTCAAATTTATTTTTTTTCAGACTTTTTATTATTTCTAAAACTTCTCTCCCTTTAGTTTCTTCTTTTAATTTTAATTCTTTTATTATATCTTTTTTGAAATTTTTCATTGAACAATAATACTGAAAACTTTTATAATTATCATCTGGTGTTTCTGAATTTTTATTTTCAACACTTATTATTGTATGACCAAATTCCATTCCAGAGTTTAAATTTGGTTCTAATAATATATTATTAATAAAAGCTGTCCCTCCAACACCTGTTCCCATAGATAAGAAGATACAGTCACTATATTCTTTCATATTTCCAAACTTCTTTTCAGCAATCCCTGAACATGTTGCATCATTTTTTATTTTAATATCAATATCAAAGTATTTTTTTAATTCTTTAATATAATCAAAATTGTATACTCCTAAATTTTTAGCTTTTATAACTATATTATCTTTTAAAACTCCTGGATGTGCTATTCCAATCATACCTATATCTTTAATATTTATATTGTTTTCAGATAAAAGATCATTAATATCCTTTACTATCACATTAATTATTACTTTTGTAGAATCATCTTTTTTTTCATATTTAATATCTGTTTCTTTTTTCCATATAATTTCACCATTAGAACCAATTAATCCAATGCCTATGTGGCTTCCTCCTATATCAATTCCTATATTCATAATAGCCTCCTGTTTTTGTTCAATCTATTTGAAAAAGGATCTCCTTTTTAGGATATCCTTTTTATAATTTATATATATATTATACTCCATATGCTGAGAATAAGAAGTTACCCATATATACTTGTATACATGGAACTAATACTACTATAACAAAGAATATTAGTACAACTCCAACTATACTATATACTATTTGTGGCATTACAGCCATTATTCTTTGCATAGTTTGATCTATATCTATATCTATATATTCTAAAAGTTTTGTTGCCATTTCTGTTAAATCTGTTTGCATACCTATTTTCAACATTTCTGTTGTCATTGATGAAGATAATCCAGACTGTTCAAATGGTTCTATCCATGAAGTACCCATTAATATATTATTTATTGATCTTTCCACTATTGAAAGCATTACATAGTTTTCTACAACATTTTTACCTACTTCTAATGCATCTTGTATTCTCATACCATTTTGTAGATTTAAAACCATTGCTCTCATTAATCTTGAAAAATCTATTAGATATATTAACTTACCAAATACAGGCATTGTATATTTAAAATAATGAAAATTATATTTACCTTTTGGTGTATTAATGTAATATATTATTGCAGCAACTATTATTGCTATAATACTAACTGGAACATACCAAATTCTTACAAATGCATTCATAAAGTTTACAAATCCTAAAGTTATTGCTGGAAGTGTTTCTTCTGTACCAACTGCTTCAAAAACTCCTTCAATTGCTGGTATAGCAACAAAAGAACCTACACACAATAATATTATAAGAGCAAGTAATTGAACAATATTAGGTATTAATATCTTTTTAACTTTTTTACCTATATCATCTGAATTTTCTAAATAATTTACTGCTTGTGCTAATGAATTAGTAAGTGATCCTGATAATTCTCCAACTTTTATCATATTTATAAATATATAAGAAAATACATTTGGATAATATTCCATTGTTGTATACATATTTTCTCCTGCTTCAACTCCAGCAAGAATATCTTCCAATATGTTTTTTAATCTCCAATTTTCTGTACTTTGTATTATTGTTGATAATGCATGTATATTGTTGAAATTAGCTTTTTTAAGAAGATAAAAATTTTGAGCAAATATTATTAAATCTCTATTAGTAATTTTTTTGTTTCCAGAAAGCTTCATATTAAGTTTTTCTTTTAATGTAAAATCTTTTCCACGTTTTTCAAATATACTAGTAGTATTAATATTTTTCATCATATCTTGTATATCTACAGTATTTTTTTTATTTTGTGAAGTCTGTTTCTTAAAACCATTTTTTATTTGCACAATACTAACAGGCATAAGATCATTTCTTTTAAGCTTTTTCAACAAAGATTGTTTACTTGCATCTTCTACCTTGTTTTTTACAATTAATCCTCCTGGGGTTACAGCTTTATACACATATAAAGGCATGCCTTTTCCTCCTAATCAACTTTTCCTTTTTTTATCTTCAATTGCATTATTGTTCTATTTAATGTTTCTATATTTTTCTCTTCAATTTGTGCTTTTGCTAAATCTAGTGTTATTTTTCCATCTACAAACAATTCTGCTATTGAGTTAATTAAACCTATACTTCCTTTTTCAAGATTACTTTGTATAGCATCTTCTATTTCAGAAACACTTATTTTTTCTTTTCTAATTATTCCTGATACCACATTATCTACTACCATTACTTCTGGTACTAGTTCTAAATTTTCATTTATTCCTGGTAACAATCTTTGTGAAACAACTAGTTTTAATACTGATGATAATAAATATTTTATATTTGCTTGATCTCTAACTTCATAGAAATTTACCATTCTATCTATTGTTTCTGCACAAGATTTTGTATGAAGAGTTCCAATAACTAAATGTCCTGATTCTGCCATTTCAATTCCTGCTTCCATTGTCTCTTTATCACGAATCTCTCCTATAACCAAAATATCACAATCTTCTCTAAGTGCATTTTTTACTCCATCACCAAATGCTAAAACATCTCTTCCAAGTCCTACTTCTTTTTGAACTATTATAGACTTTTTACTTTCATGTTTAAACTCTATTGGATTTTCAAGTGTTAATATTTTTTTGTTTTGATTCTCATTTATATGATTAATCAAGGCATTCAGTGTAGTAGTTTTACCTGAATTAGTCTTACCTGTAACTAATATTAGCCCTTGTGGTTGATATGTCATACGTCTTACTATATCTGGAACACCTAATTCCTCATATTTAGGTAATGTGTTTTTTATAAGTCTTAGTGTAAATACAGGAATATCATTTGCTAATGAAACATTTACCCTTAAACGTATTTCTTTATATTCAAATGAAGAATCTAATTTTCTAGTTTTTCTATAAACTTCATCTTTTTCTACATTACCTCTTATTAAATAATCATATATTTCTGTTAATTCTTCTTCTGTCAATTCTTCCATTTCTTCTATTGGATCTAATTTTCTATGAACCCTAAGCATTGGTTTTAATCCACATATAAGATGAACATCTGATGCATCTTTTTCTATTGCAACATCTAATATTTTCTCTATTTGTACCATTATATTCCTCCTCTAATATATAACTAATTTTTTATTCAATTCTTCTAATGTAGTTATCCCTTCCACTACTTTTCTTATTCCATCTACCACTAGTGGTCTATATCCTTGTTTTAATGCTTCATTCTTTACTTCTAAACTTGACTTATCATTTACTACCAATTCTCTAATTTCATCTGTCATTAATAATATTTCAAACACACCTATTCTTTCAAAAAAACCTGTTTTATTACAATGTTCACACCCTACTGGTTCATATGTTTTAGAATTTGAAGTTTCATATGTTTCTCCATATCTTTCTCCTATAGATTTTATAATTTGCTTTTCTTCTTCTGTGAACTCTCTCTCTTTTTTACATTTATTACATAATCTTCTAACCAATCTTTGTGATACTGCTGTTCCAAGTGTACTAGCTATATCATAATTTGAAATTCCAAATTTTCTAAGTCTTGTTATTACTTCTATACTATCAATTGTATGGATTGTTGATAACACATAATGCCCTGTTTGTCCTGATTGTATTGCTATTTCTGATGTCTCATTATCTCTTATTTCTCCTACTAGAATAATATCAGGATCTTGTCTTAAAACTGTTCTTAATGAATCAGAAAAACTTGTCTTTACATCTATTTCTATCTGATTCAATCCTGGTATACGAATTTCAACAGGATCTTCAATTGTATTAATATTTATTTCTGGTTTGTTTAAATAATCTATTATACTATACAATGTTGTTGTTTTACCCTCACCTGTTGGTGCTGCAACTATTGCTATAGAGTTTCTTTTGTTGAAACTTTTATTTAAGAAATCTTCATCTTTTGGGAATCCTAATTCAAAAATCCCTTTAATATCTGCATTTTTCTTTAACATTCTTAGCACAAATTTTTCACCATATATATTTTTTTGTGAAGAAACACGAATATTATAATCTGAATATAAAAGAATTCTACCATCTTGTGATTCTTGTTTTTCTTGATGCATGTTTGATATTGCTTTAATTCTACCTATTAACTGACTTTGGCTCTCTTTTTTAACTTCTGCAACAGTTAATAATTCACCATCAATTCTATAACGTACTCTTACCATATCTTCTAAAGGTTCAATATGAATATCACTTGCCCTTTTATCAATACCTGTTTTTATTATTGTGTCTAATAATTTTGTTATATCATCCCCTACTTTTATATTATCTGTTACTTCTCCTTCTAATGAACTTAATATTTTTTTAACATTATTTTCAAATGTTATATATCTATCCATTACTAACCCTTTATTTAATAACAATAATCTTATTGTTTCTGTTGATTTTTTATCAGAATTATCTGCAAAACAAACTTTAATTTTTCCATTTGCTATATCAAATGGAATTGCTTTGTTCTTTTTCGCAACATCTAATGATATATAGCTTTTTACATCAACATTAATATCAGAATTTTTTAAATTTATAGTTCTTTCACCTAAAATTTCACCCATTGCTTTTAATAATACATCTGAGTCACATGCTTCTAAAATATTTAAAATATCACCCATTTTTTTATTTGGATGTTCTTTTTGATATTTTAATGCTCTTTCTATATCTTCTTCTGAAACAATCCCTTTTTTCACTAATTCTATTCCTATGGGTTGTCTTCTTTTCATATCCATTTTTGAAGTCTCCTCTCCTTAACTTTCATAATAATTATTATATCCCATTTAATATTTTTTTTATATGTTTTTTTAAAATTTATAATAACATTTTGATAACTTTTTATTAATTTATCTTTTTGCTTTTTTAGTGTGTTAACATGTATTCTTTAATATATTGGTTGTTATTATCTTCTACTGTTATTAACACTTTAACACTTGTTTTATCATAATTACGTATAACTTCAAATTCACAACTTGAAATATTTTTTGATAATTTTACTTTGTTCAAATAAATTCCATCTCCTAAAAAAGAATATTTATTTCCATTTTTAAATACTATATATGAACCATTTTGATCTATATCTGTCACTGTATTTCCAGATACTTTTGTATCTTCTAAAAAAAATATATTAAATTTACTAAATTCTGTTTCACCATTTATCCCCTCTTCTAGAGTTACTACATTTGCATAGAAAAATGATGTTATTGTAGCTATAATACCAACTACTATTGTCATAACTAATACATATATTATAACTGATATTAAGGTTACACCTTTATTTGATATTATTTTTTTATTAGATAAATTGCTTTTTTTCATTTCATATTCTCCTGTTACATATTTAAATAAATTATTCTATTTTAAATATTATTCATTTATACACACTATACGATATCCAATGCTTGAAACATAATATCCTGCTTCTCTTGTTGAAGCAAGTAATCCCCCTCCAGTATTCAGTCCCCTACAAAGTATAGGATATGTTAAATCAATATAATATATATAATCATTAAACCAAGAATAATTTGTGTTTTTCCAAACTTCTTTTAATGCATCTCCTTTTTTTGACATATCTGATACATTGTAATTATATGTTGTTGTTGCATTTGTATATGCTGTTGCATACTTTGTGCTTGTACCACCATTAGAAGCAAATGTTGTGCTTTTTGCACTTAAATATGATGCATTTGTATAATATGTTCCAGAATATGACTTATTATATGAAGCAACATATTCACCCATTCCTCCAGATAAATCATATATTCCATATATATTACCAGTAGTTGATTGTGTTGTATTTGCAGTAATATATGAATTTCCAGATCCTCCACCAGTATATGCACTAGAATTACTATTAGTAATTACATTGTTTATCCCTATTCCATATTTACCATGTGTAAAATATGCTACTGCTCCCCATTCACTGTTTTTTATTAAATGGCTATCTAAACTTCTTTTAAAATTGTATGCATTTTCATAAGCATTTCCTGCATTAATATATCTCCATGCAGACATTCCTGGTTTTACTATTGCTCTAATTTGAGTACTTCCTGTATTGCCTGCATTTGTTGTAGCAACATTTCCAAGAGTAGATGAATTGTTGTTTCTTGAATACCAACTTGTCCCATTAGTACTTGTTTCACATCCTGTTTCAAACTTACCTACCCATATTCCTGTTATTTCTTTATCCCATCCTCCTAGCTCTATATTGTTTGTAAAAGCTGGATGTATTATATATCCATCTGTAGATCTAACTGTAATGTCTGTCACAATATTTGTATCTATTGTAGAACTACTACTATTTATTTTATATTCAAACCTTGGGATCCATACAAACATACTTCCGAACAACACTTACTCTTCCTGTATTGTCTGATATCAATGAATCCTTTAACATTGCATTTGCCCATTTTTTTGAAGAATAATCAAACCACTCTGGATCATTTTCAGTGGTCACTTGCCAATATCCTTCTCCTGTTTCATTATTTATATATATATATTTTACTGGTACCATGTCACTAGAAATTTTCGGAACAATTCCCAATTCATCTTTAAATCCTTTTTCCCTTGCTTTAATTCTTCTAACTGTAATATCTTCATACTCTCCATTTGAGCCTTTTTTATATTTTATTATAACTGTTATTTCTTTAACAAAATCTTCTTTATTTTGATTCCCTATTTTTTCATTATAGTTTTCAACAATAATATTCATATTATATGGTTTTGTTGTTTCTATACTATAATCATTAATTTTAATTGATAAATTATTATTAACTATTTTATCTTGCATATATTCACTAATCTTATTCAAAAAATTATTACTATTTTCTACTGAGTTATAATCTATATAATCAATTGCTGATAAAACATCAGTTACATATTTATTAGCAAGTGTATTTCTTTTTACATTGTTTGATGATACTTGTGAATTAAAGAAAAGAATTGCAATTAACGATACAAATACAATAATTATCACAACAGCAATACTTAAATCAATTGCTGTAAATCCTTTATTTTGCTTTAATCTATCCTTTATATTTAAATACATTCTTTTCCTCCTTGATCAAAATAATTTTTATAGTCATATTAATATATATTAAAATTTACAATATAATTTATAACTATTAATACAATTATATTTATACTACATAAGTAAAAACCAATTGGCACTTTTATTTTATCTATAATATTTTCATTTCCTTTTTCACTTTTTCTATATTTATTTTTTCTTTGTTTTAATTTGTTAATTGATATTTGTATTGCTATAGCAAGTAAACAATATATTACTGTTAATATAAACACTATTTCTCCTGAAAATATTGATATACATATACATAAGGTCAATATTTCTATAGGATAATTTTCTCTTGCTTTCTTTTTCAAAATTAATGTATCTATAATTATTAAAATTAACATTATTATTAAATACATAATATATCTATATATATTAGCATGTTCTACTATGTATAGATATATTATATATGCTGTAGTAATCAGCAAATTATATACTAATACTGACTTTTGTATAATGTTTTTTTCTTTATCAATTCCTGCAATAATAAACAACCCACAAAAATATAAAGCTGCAAAACCAAAATATATTATTTTTGATATTTCTAAAATAGAAAAATTAATATTTAATGAAATTGCAAATATTAGAAATGTTAAACCAGAAAAAATTTCTAATAGCACATATCTTATTTTTATTTTTTCTTTACAATTTTTACATTTTCCACCTAAAAATATGTAACTAAATATTGGTATTAACTCTAATATACCTAACTTGTGTTTACAATTAGGACAAAAAGAATGTTTATGAGTGATATTTTCTCCTAGTGGAATTCTATATACTGCCAATGAGAAAAAGCTTCCAAAAAAAGCACCCATTAAAAATATTAAACTATATATTATAATATCAACCATCTTTATCATTCCTTTATATTTAAATAGGCATATACATCTATAATGCATATGCCTTTATAAGTTGTACTTATTTTATAACTATTCTGTAATTTCATTAACAACATAGTTTGTTGTATCTATAGTAATTGTATAATTAACATTGTCTTTTGCATTATATACAACTTCTTCAGTATTTGAAACATCAAATGTATCTGGTAATGCTGCATTTAAATCAGCATCATTATAATCTACATTGTTAACTCTTTTATTTACTTCAAGACCTTTTAAAGCACTTTCAACTACATCTTTAGCATATGCTTTATCAGATGCTTTTTGAGCATCATTAGCTTGATTTAATATACCATTTTGTCCTAAAACTAATGATATTGTAACACCAGCTAAGATTAGAAGAACTATTATTGTTACTACTAAAGCAACTAATGTAATACCTTTATTTCCTTTTAACATAAAAACTCTCCTTTCATTTTATTCTTTGTATATATTTATTTTTAAATATAACCTAATTTATTTATTACCATTGTTTGGTAAATATGAATTATTATTACTATTGTTATTATTATTTTCTGTTGTTTCATTTGAATTAGTGGAAGCTTTTTCATCACCTGAAGTTTCTCCAGAACTTTTACTACTATCTGCTGTTTGTGTACTTGTTGTATCCTCTGGAATAAAGGCTTCAAATGGGTTTTGTTTACCTGATTTATAGTCTCCTACTCTTTTTGACATATCTATTTCACTTTGATCTAACTGATATGTTATATTAACAAATCCTGCTTCATTTACTTCTTCTGCTATTTCTAGAACAACATTTTCTGGTGTTGTATATGCTATTTTGCTTGGTATCATTTTGTTTGATGGTATATATTCATAAAATAATACACCAAATATCAACACTATAGCAATACCTAACAATAACATTATAATTATTTCTTTAAAAACACTTTTAGCCATAACATTGCTCCTTTCTATTTTCTATTGATTAACCATATTGTCTACATTAACAGTTTTGTTATCTTTATTTACCTCATTTGTATTTTGTGGTTCAGTTTGTTCTTCACTTTGTGTAATTTCATTATTTTGTATTTGTGTTAATTCATTTAAATTTATTCTAATTCCTTTAACTGTGAATGTTGATTTTAAAGTTCCATCTTCTGAAGGTTCCAATTTAAAGTTTTCTATCTTAAAGTCTAATGATGTATCATTTTCTAGTGATGATATAAACAATGCTGTTCCTATATAACTACCATTTGTGGTAAAACTTAAATCATATACTTTTCCTAACTTTATATCTTCTGGTAATTGTGCTGAATTACTTATATTCATCTCAATTACAATACCTTCTCTTGTGGCATGTTCTCCTACTTTAGCCCATAAATATTCAACTTCATATTCTTCAATTTCTGCTGCTTGTTGAATTTGAGTTTCTGAACTAAAAATTGTCAAATCTGTATAATCTTCTTTAGCTTTTATTAATTGTTTTGCTCCACTTTCCAAATCACTTAATTTTTTAGGATATTCTGAAACAATCATTCTATTTGCTTCTTCTATTTTTGACATTACCATATTGTTTTGTTCCTTGATACCAAATATTCCTAATGCTTTAAATCCTCCAATAGTTATTCCTCTAGCCATTGAAAAATATACTAAAACTATTAATAAAATAATTATTACACTTATTAATATTTTTTTCATGGCAATTCTCCTTCTATTGTTATTTTAACTAAATTATTCTCTTTTACACCCTGATCTGATACAATATCTCTCAATACTTGATCATTTTTTAATTGTGCTTTAAAATAACCTAATTGTTCATATTTTTCAGCTTGTACCTTTATTTGTATATGTCTTCCAACTGTATTTTCAACTGATGTTACTTGTACATTTTTTGGTATAATATACATTATTTGGTTTAACAAATTTGGAATTGCTTCTTTAGTTTGATATCTCTCATTAACTGCTTCATTCATTTTGTTTAAACTATCAATCATTTCATTGTATTTACTAGTCTTATCATTTGTTTTAGATAAATCTGCTGAAAGCAAGCTCATCTGATAATTTGTATCTTCTATTAATTCATCTACTTCTTTTTCTTTTTTAAATAATTGACTTGTTAATATTGATGAAATTGTAATATATATTATAACTAAAAGTAGAAAAGCACCTGCTGTTCTTGATAAGTATTTTTCAATATTATCTAATTTCTCACCTAAATTTAAACTAAAATCAAATTTATTTCCTTTTGAAGAACCTTTATTTAGTTTTTTTGCTCCTCCAACTTCAATTTTAGCCCAATCAGGAAGACTTTCCAAAAAGCTTGTTTTCTTAAAATTCATTCCATCTATTCCAAAACCTAATCCTTGCATAGCCATTGCAATAGCTGAATTCACTTCTATATAATCTTTAACATTAACCTTTGCTGATGATGAGTCAACAAAATATGGTTTTAACACTTCACATTTTATATCTGTAAGATATTCACCAAAATATAAATCTATATTGTTAATCATTGCACCAGAACCAGTTATATATATCTTTTCTATTTTATTCATATCTTCATTTGTTATTTTTCTAACATATCCTACTATATTGTATAGTGTTGGCATAATATCCTCTAGATATTCATTTGTTTCACTTTCTAACCCTTCAGTAGTTGATGTATAAATTGTTGTATTTTTACAAATATTATATGCTTTTGAATATGAGTTTTCTTTACTGTTTATCCCATCTAATATTTCTTTTATACCTTCATCTATTATTTCTATATTATTTATATTATTATCAATTATTGTAGTAATTTCTGTTTTTTCTTCTATATTTATAATAGCTATATTTTTTTCTTCTTTATTTATTAAATTAACTATACTAATAGGTAATGAAGAAATGTTACCTATTTTATTTCCGTCAAATTCTTGTAATATTCTATTTATTTCTGATTTGTTTGTATGTGAGTGAATTACTTTTACTTTTTCTTTATCAGTAGTACTAGGTACCAATGCATATCTTGTCTCTAATGCATTTTTATTTATTCCTTTTTCAAAACAAACAGATTCAAACTCTGTTTGAATTGCACTATTAATATCATTTTTATTTAATAAGCTAAATATATGAAAATAGTTATATTGTTCTTCAGATAAATTAATACTAACTGGTGTTTTATGACTATTAGTTTCTGCTATAATTTGGCTTATTGCTTCATTTAATTTATCATAAAATTTCATACCAAAAGAGTCTACTTTTACAATATCATGATCTTTAGATAATTTAGCATATTTAATTATATTCTTTTCAAGATATATTCCTAAACAACTTGGCATAATTTTCTCCTTTAGCATTATTTTGTACAAATAAATAAAATTATTACTTTATTTATTTTAACTATTTTTTCCTACATAATACTTGTAATTTTTTCTTTTTTTGTATAAAAACTCTATTTTTACACACTTTCATTTTATATATTAAAATAAAAAAGTCAACCCATTTAATCTAAAAGTAATACAATTGTAATATATTTGTAATATATTGTTTCCCTAAAGATACAATCCTATTTTTTTCTCAAAAAACATATGAAAAAACCATCATTAAAATTATTAGGATATAACTTTATCATTCCTTTAGAATTAATGTTATTTAAAAAATTTGTAATTTCATTTTTATTATCATATTTTTTTACTATTTCAAATTCTTTTTCATTGTTTTTTAAGAATTCTTGTATTATTTTGTCATTTTCAGAACATATTATACTACAAGTTGAATATACCATATATCCACCTTTTTTCAAGAATTTCGAGCAATTTTCAAGTATTTTATATTGTATTTTATTTATTTCTTCTATATCCTCTTCTTTTCTTTGCCATTTAATATCTGGTTTTCTTCTTATTACTCCCAATCCTAAACAAGGTACATCAAGTAAAATTCTATCAAATTTTTCTATGTATTCTTTTTTAAACATACTTGCATCATGTTCTTTAATATTTATAATATCTATTCCTAGCCTATTACTGTTTTCTTCAACTAAATCAAGCCTACTCTTATGTACATCCCATGCAAGAATACTACCATCATTTTTCATAATTTCTGCTAAATGAGTGGTTTTTCCACCTGGAGCACTACAGCAATCCAAAATCTCTTCTCCTTTTTTTGGATCTAAAACTATAGATGTAAGTCCTGCTGCTTCATCTTGAAGTGTAAAAAAACCCTCTTTATATAAATCTATATCTGTAACATTTTTTATGTTATTTAAATATATAAAATTTTCTAAATTTTTCTCTTCAAATGCTATTTTTCTTTCTACTAACTTTTCTTTTAATTCCTCTTTATTTGTTTTTAAAGTATTAACTCTTATACATATTTTTGGTTTTATATTACATCCTATACAAATTTCTTCTGTTTTTTGTATATCATGTTCTTTGTTTAGTTCTTTTACTATCCATTCTGGCATTGATGTTATTTTGGAAATTCTTTCTACATCATTAATAATATTATTTAATTTTTCAAAATCACTTTTTTCTATTTTTCTTAATATTGCATTAACAAAACTACTTGATTTTATTCCATATTTTTTACTCAAATTCACACTTTCATTAACTGCTGCTGATTTTGGTACTTTATCTAAAAAAATTATTTGATATACTCCCATTCTCATAATATTTAAAATCCATTTAGATATTTTTTTTATTTTAATTTTTGAATATTTTTCAATAATATAATCTAATGTTAATCTCCATGTTGTCACTCCATAAACAATCTCTGTTATAAACGAAATATCTCTATCAGAAAGTCTTTTTCTATTTTTATTTAAAACATCATCTAAAATGATATTTGAATAAGAATTTTCTACATCTATTTTATATAAGGTTTTTAATATTATTTCTCTTGCAAAATCTATTTTCATATTCTATTTTTCCTTTCAAGTACAATCATATACATATATTCAACATCTTAAACATATTTACTTGCTTCTCTAATACTTAACTTATTCATCTTTTCTTCATATTTATTAATAAAACTTTTAACCCATTTTGGATCAGTTTTAGAATATTCTCTTAAACTCCATCCAATAGCTTTGTTTATAAAAAACTCATCACTTCCAAAATTATTAACAATTATTTGTTCTAGCAATTTTGTATTTGTTTTCTCTTTTCTATTAAGTTGATGATCAATCGCAATTCTTCTTATCCAAAAATTTTCATTTTTTGACCACTCTATCATCAAGTCATTTATTCTTTTATCTACAAAAGCAATTTCTCCTATTATTCTATCAAAACCATCAATAGTATCCCACCATTGTTTGGCCATAATATATTTTTTAATTTTATCAACATCATCATAAACAAGAACTTTTTTCATTACAGTAAGATAATCCATAACTAAATATTGAAATTCTCTATAATCAGATTCATAACATTTATCTAAAAAACTCCAATCAATTATTTTATTTGATTTTTCTTTTTTTAATAGTTCTTTATATATTTCTTTTCTTCTTGGTGTTTTTATACCATAATATTTAAACTTGTTCCTCATATATTTTGACATGTCTACTGAATTTTTTTCATTTCTATTTTTTTCAAACTCTTTTTCTATTTCTAAATATTTTTTCATAAAAACTCCTATTACTTATAAATTTAATTTTAGTTTTAATAATCTATATTCAATATTCAACATTCAACATTCAACTTAATATTTTTTCTTCATTTTATGAGCTGTAATTATTGTATAACTGTGCACATTAACTGTTATCCTATAATTGTCTATTTCAATATACCAATTCTTACCTTTCCTAAATATATAACTATTATCACATTTGATTTTTTCTTTACACCAAAAAACGACATCTTCTGGATTTATAGAAAGATTTTTTTAATTCTTTCTATACCCATTTTTGTTGTATGCAGTTTATCTATATTTAAAATTAGTACATTATTATTCATTTTGTCCATAAATTTTTCTCCTAACAAACCACTTATTTTTTGCTTCATGTTTTTCATCATTATTATATCACAATTTTTTAAACATAATTATGCATATAAAACAAATTTTAGGAAAGTCTATAAATAAACATTAATTAATTGGAGGTTTTAATAATGACAATTGAAAAACATATAAAAGTTACTGGTACATCTGATATTTCTTGGAAAGATGCAATAGTAAAAACAATTGAAGAAGCATCAAAAACACTTGACTATTTATCTAGTGTAAAAATCATAGATCAAAGAGCAAAAATATCAGGAGACAAAATTTCAGAATACTTTGTGGATTTAGATTTAACTTTTTTAATTGATAAAAATAGAATTTAAAATAAGGAGGTATAAAATGGATCCTATAGAAACAAAAAAAATATATCAAAAATATGTTGATAAAAAATCACCTAATTCACCTGTATTTAGAAATTGTTTAAATGCATTTTGGACAGGTGGCTTAATATGCACTTTAGGTCAATTAATTATGAATTTTTGTATTTCTAGAGGTTTTGATACCCAGTTTTCTAATAATGTTATTGCAATATTATTAATAGGCTTTAGTGCTTTTCTTACAGGTCTAAATTTATTTAATAAAATTGGCAAACTTGCAGGGGCTGGGTCACTTGTACCTATAACAGGTTTTGCAAATTCAATTGTGGCTCCTGCTATGGAATATAAATCTGAAGGATATGTAATGGGTGTTGGTGGAAAAATGTTTACAGTAGCTGGACCTGTATTAGTTTTTGGTATATCCACATCAATTATTGTTGGAATAATATATTTGATATTCAATACTCAAATAATAACTCTAGTATAATTATTTAACAAATGAAAGGTTGTTTTATGGAAAAAATAGGTAAACAAACAATAAAATTTAATACTCCTCCCACTATTTTAGAAACATCTTGTATAGTTGGACCTAAAGAAGGAAATGGCCCTCTTTCAAAATATTTTGATCAATGTTTAGAAGATGAATTTTGGGGAGAAAAATCCTGGGAAAAGGCAGAAAGTAAAATAATAAAAGAAACTGTAAGTATGCTTTTTTCAAAATCTGGTATACCAACAAATAAAATAGATTATTGTTTTGCAGGAGATCTTCTAAATCAATCTATTGCTTCTAGTTTTGGATTAAGAGAAACAAATATACCTTTTTTAGGTATATTTGGAGCTTGTTCAACTTTTATTGAAGGATTAGGCTTTGCATCTGTTTTTATAGAATCAGGTGTTGGAGAAAATACAATGTGTTCAGCTTCTAGTCATTTTTGTAGTGCTGAAAAACAATTTAGATTTCCTTTAGAATTAGGAAATCAAAGACCACCTTCCTCTCAATGGACTGTAACTGGAGCAGGAAGTGCAATAGTATCTAAAAATGGAACAGGACCTTTTATAACAAATTTTACACCTGGTAAAATTATTGATATGGGTATAAAAGATTCCAACAACATGGGAGCTGCAATGGCACCTGCTGCTTTAGATACTCTTATTACTCATCTTGAAGACACTGGAAGAAAACCAAGCTATTATGATGCAATATTTACTGGTGATTTAGGTCATATAGGTAAAGAAATTTTAATAGATCTTGCTAAAACAAAAGGATATAATATCAAATCTAATTATAATGATTGTGGTGTATTAATATTTGATAAAGAACTACAAGATACTCATTCAGGAGGTAGTGGATGTGCATGCTGTGCTACTGTGTTTTCAGGATATTTGTTTAAACAATTACTTGAGAAAAAATATAACAAAATTTTATTGATTGGAACTGGTGCCTTAACAAATTCAACTACAGCATTTCAAGGTGAATCAATACCTGGCATAGCACATGCAATCAGTATAGAAATGTAGAAAGGAGAACATTTTATGGATTTTCTTCAAAACGTAGATTGGATTAGTCTTGTAAAAGCATTTATTGTTGGTGGCTTAATATGTGTTATTGGTCAAATTTTAATAGATAAAACCAAATTATCCCCTGCTCGTATATTAGTTATTTTTGTTACAACAGGTGTAGTTTTAGGAGGACTTGGTTTATATGAGCACTTGGTAAATTATGCTGGAGCTGGTGCAACCATCCCCTTAACTGGATTTGGAAATAGTCTTGCAAAAGGAGCTATTGAAGGAGTTAAACAATATGGTCTATTAGGAGCTTTTATGGGAGGTGTAAAAAATGCATCAGTTGGTATTTCTTCAGCTATCTTCTTTGGGTATTTAGCTGCTCTTATATCAAAACCAAAAATGAAAAAAGAATAAAATTAAATAACACAAAAAAATGAAGTATTAATTTACTTCATTTTTTAAATATATTATTCTATTTTGCTTTTTTTGCTATTTCAGCTATTTGTGTAAAAGCTTTTGCATCTGTTACTGCTAATTCTGCTAACATTTTTCTGTTTACTGTTACATTAGCTTTTTTTAGTCCTGCTATCATTTTGCTGTATGTTAATCCATTTTGTCTTGCTGCAGCATTTATTCTTGCTATCCATAATTTTCTAAAATTACTCTTTCTGTCTTTTCTTCCTACATATGCATATACACCTGATTTCATAACAGCTTGTTTAGCCATTCTAAATCTATATCCTTTTGCACCATAATATCCTTTTGCTTGTTTTAATACTTTTTTATGTTTTTTACGAGTAATTCTTGCTGTTTTAACTCTTGCCATTATATATTCCTCCTCTTTACTAATACTACTCTTTTTTATTTATCATTTATTAATTACCATATGGTAGTAATTTTCTAATTCCTGCTTCACATGTTTTGTCAGCATATTTCCCTGGTCTTCTACTTGATAATTTTTGTCTTTTAGTTTTATTGGCTAATAAATGTCTTCTCCCTGATGTTGTTCTTTTTACTTTTCCTGATGCTGTATAAGAATATCTCTTCTTAGCAGCTTTATTTGTTTTTAATTTTGGCATAATAATTTGCTCCTTTCTACATTTGTTTTATATTTATTTTGAAAGCAAACATTACTTATCTGCTTTTTTGGCTAATATAATAAACATATTTTTACCTTCTAATAAAGGTTTTTTTTCTACTACAGCTATTTCTTCTAAAATCTCTATAATTTTATTTAATACAACTTCACCAGCTTTTATGTTATTTAGTTCTCTTCCTCTAAATCTAACTGTAACTTTTACTTTACTTCCTTCTTCTAAAAATTTTCTAATATTTTTTGTTTTAAAAGTAAAATCATGTTCCTCTATGTTAGGAGTAACTCTTATTTCTTTAAGTTCAAATGTTTTTTGTTTTTTTCTTGCTTCTTTTTCTTTTTTAGCTTGTTCAAATTTGTACTTTCCATAGTTCATTATTTTACATACTGGTGGATTTCCATTAGGAGCAACTAACACTAAATCTAAACCTTTTTCTTCTGCTATATTTAATGCTGCATTTAAATCCATAGTTCCTCTTTTTTCACCTGTTTCATCAATTAAGTTTACTTCTTTTGCTCTGATTTTTCCATTAATAGGTAATTCTTGTTTTATATCAAAACACCTCCGAAATCATTATTTCCATCAAAAAATGGACTAATTTTGCTAAAACAAATTAATCCACAAATATATTATATTTCTAATATAAACTATATTTTACCTTTCCAAATTTATTATTAGATAAGGTGGAAGTGGATCACTTCTTCTTTAACAACTTTTATTATAATACTATTTTTTTCTTAATTTGTCAACTGTTTTTTAATTTTCTATTGACTTTTTACTAAAATCATATTAAAATATTATTGCTTATATTGTATTGTAACCTATTCTTTTATATTCTTCTCCCCGGTAGAATTAATAGATTAAGGTTTCAAATATATAGATAACAATTTGAAATGGAGGGTATTTTTACCATGAATAATACTACATATAGTATAAAAAAAGATGAAATAGAAAGAAAATGGTATATAATTGATGCAACAGGTAAACCTTTAGGTAGAGTAGCAACAGAAGCTGCTAGATTATTAAGAGGAAAACACAAACCTACATATACAACAAATTTAGATGTAGGAGATCATGTAATTATATTAAATTGTAAAGATATAGTTTTTACAGGAAAAAAATTAGATCAAAAAATATATAGACACCATTCAGGATATATTGGTGGAATGAAAGAAACTACAGCAAGAGTGATGATGGAAAAAGATCCAACTAAAGTTATGATGCTTGCAGTTAAAGGAATGCTTCCTCATAATTCATTAGGAAGACAAATGCTTAAAAAAGTAAGAATATATTCAGGAAATGAGCATGAAAACACTGCACAAAAACCTGAAATATGGGAATTTTAATTTAGAAAATATATAAAGTGATAGTCACTTTACAAGGAGGAAAATATAAATGGCAAAAGCTAGTTCAAAAAAAATAATGTTTTATGGAACAGGTAGAAGAAAAAATGCAATAGCTAGAGTTAGAATAGTTGATGGAAAAGGAAAAATAACTATAAATAATAGAGATATTGATAATTATTTAGGTATTGAAACTTTAAAAGTTATAGTAAGACAACCTTTAACAGCAACAAATACTCTTACAAAATATGATGTAATTTGTACTGTAAAAGGTGGAGGTTTCACAGGTCAAGCTGGAGCAATCAGACATGGTATTTCTAGAGCATTACTAGAAGCTAATTCAGAATATAGACCAATACTAAAAGCAAATGGATTCTTAACAAGAGATCCTCGTATGAAAGAAAGAAAGAAATATGGTCTTAAAAAAGCTCGTAAAGCTCCTCAATTTAGTAAAAGATAAAAGAGCTTTTTATAGAAACAATAGAAACCTTAGTAGTAGCAATACTTCTAAGGTTTTTTGTTGGCGTTTGGTTGTTTTAATTTTAAAATTCATGTAAGTATTGAAATAAAGGCATTTTCTATTTTTGACTTGTTCGCTTTTTTTCTTTATAATATACACACAATATACTTACAATATACAAATTTTTTTGAAATCTTGTATATATATTATAAAATTGTTAAACTTTATATCTCTAAAAATTTTATTCATATTCAAACAAGCATTTATATAACTGTATTGTTTCATCTGTTTTTTCGTACCCTGCATTTCCTGGAAACATAGCAATTTCTACCAACCCTGCATTTAATAGACTAACTCCATGTTGAAAATCAAAATACTTTTTATCTATGTTAACTTTTAAATACAATATATTTTCAACATTTAATCTTTCTATTGCTATCATATATCTTCTAAATTCCAAATATGTAATATAACCTTTTCCATAACATATAAATATTTTTGATAAATATTTACATTTATCTATATCATCAATTTTATCTAAAGTGCAAATTAATTTTTCCTGAAAATTTTTATCTTCATAAATACATTTATCTATAAATTTTTGTCTTTCTTTAGTTGATATATTCTTTAAATTATATATGAAATTTATTAATTTTTTAATGAAAAATGCATCTCTAATACTTTTGCCAATTTTGTATATTCCAACTATTGAACCAATTATTGGAATATCTTTTACCACTCCTTCATCTAAAAAAGAATCAATTCCTAATTCTACAAAATCTACAATTACATTTTCTTCAGCTTTTATCACTTCTTTTATTAACTCATTATTCATCAATGTAATTATCTATAATAGTTATTTTCTTTTCTGCTTTTTTAACAATATCTATAATTAAACTATAGGCATCATATATCTGCCCTTCAAAAAATATTTTTTGTTCAAATTTTTCTTCTTTTTGCAATTCATTAAATACTACATCAAATTTTTTGTTATGCTCTAATAATTCGTATTCTATGTTAGTTAATCTTTCAAAGACTTGTCTATTTGATATTATAAATCTTCTCATTTCCACAAAAGCTCTCATAATATTTATACTTATTTGAACTGCTACTTCATTTTTTAATATTCCTGCTAACATAGAAATTCCCTGCTCTGTATATACATATGGTAAATATTTTTCACTTCTATATTTTATATTTGTATTTTCATATGTGGTTCCATTTTGGAACCACATTGATTTAAGTTCTTGTTCTGTTAGTTGAAAACAAAAATCTTCTGGAAACCTTTCAATATTTCTCTTCATTGCTTTATTTATATTCTTGGTTTGATATTCATATAAAAGTGCCACATCACTATCTATTAATACTTGTTTACCTCTGATTGTATATATTAAATCTTTTATATTATAATTTTCTATATATATTAATTCATTATCCAAATATATATCTCCTTTGCCTTAAACTGTACTTAGTTCAAAACATTTGTTTGTGATTGTCAAGTCTTTTTGTAAAACATTGTAAGTTAATTATTAAAAATATGACCTTATTTTATCTATAAAATTTATTATTAAAACTCTATTAACTCCTAATAAAAGCTAGTTTGCATTATACTTACAATATACAAAAATTTCAATAAATATTGGTAAATACACTTTTGAAATTTAGTAAAAGATAGACAATTATATACTTCTACATTATCAATAAACTCATCTGTTGGCAATTCAATAATATCTCTAAATGGATGAGCTTGTACCAATAAAAATTTATTTTTCTTACAAATTTCTGATAGTTCTTGTACTGTTAATCTATATAATTTCATGTTATTTTTCAAATATTTCTCTGTTATTCCATAAATCAAATAATCCACTATTATTTATATTTAATGTTAATTCTATTCCAAATAGAATATTTATACCTTGTTTTATTCCTTCTTTTTTGCTAGTTTATAACCATTTAGTAAATAATCTATTTTTTCATTCCAAGTATTTTTATCAATTCTATCAAACTTATTTTTTGAATAATGATCTGTAATTATTACTGTATCATATCCTTCTTTCTTATATAGTTTTACCATATAAATTGCACTTATTTCTGAACAATTACTTGATTCCTTTGTATGTAAGTGTGTTTCTATATTAAACTTCATGAATTTCCTCCTATTTCTAGTTTAAAAAATTCTGTATCATCATATAAAGGAAAATCTTCTGGCAATTTATCAATCTTTTTGAATCCATTCTTATTATAAAATTTATTTGCTGCTTCTAACAATTTTACTGTACCTAGATATATCACTTTATATTTATTGTTTTGTGCATATATTATTAAATTTTCTAACAATTTTCGAGCTAAACCTGTTCCTCTATTTTCTTTCTTTACATATAATCTTTTCAAATATCCTCTATTTTCTCCATAATTGACAATTGCTATACTTCCAATCACATCATTCATTTCATCAACAGCTATAAAAAAATTACTTTTACCTTTTTGATATTCTTTTGCAATATTATTTAAATCTGGCCTATTCATAAAATAATTAAATTCTTTCTCTAAAATATTTAATATGAATTTCTTTGTTTTTTCTTGATACATAACATCAAATTTAATTATTTTTATATTCACTAATTACACACTTCCTTACACCATCATTATAACACATCTATATTAATTCTATTAGCTTTATTATTTTTAAATTGTTTTGATACTAAGTAACTGTATTTTAGGTCCTATAATACACAAAAAAACAGCAGGCAAATCAAGAAAAACTCTGATTTGTCTGCTATCTGCGTTTTTTATGTACTGGACTCTATTCAGATATTCCAATTACATAACTTGGCACTTCATTAATGTGATATGTATTGCATTCTCCCGTTTCTGCATTAACAAGTAGTACTCCTTCTACTACTCTTCCTGCTCTTAAACTTGCAAAGTTTCCATATATATGAGCAAAATATACTTCCCCACTTTCATCAATTTGAAAACTCCAATTTCCATAAAATCGTACTGTAGGTAAAAAGTTTCTTGCTACATACTTGATGTTTTGACTTCCACTTTGGTAAGGAGTATAGTGTAAGTCTTTTCTCACAATAATAGGTGTACCATCATCCATAAGTTTTACATATCCAGCAATTGATACATTAGCCTCATCACTTCGTGACATTGGATAAATTACTGTTTTGTTTCTATACACTGGTGATTTAATTGTATAACCCTGTATCAGAACTTCTTTTTCAAGTGTACTTGATACATCCACACTGATAACAGGTACTTCTGCTTCTACAAATGTATGTGCAGTAACATGATTGTTGCTAGCATAGATTCCACCATGAATTAGCAAACCAATAGAAACACAAAATAATATTAATCCAAAACAAGCATGTTGTACCCAATAATGCCATGTATTATACTCACCATATTGAGTACCACCTACTACAGCCCAGTTGATGAGATACAATATTCCAATAAACCATCCCATAACAACCATTTGACTAAAAGTTCTGTCTGGTACACCAAAAAAGAACCATGACCATAGGATAATACCACCTACTATAAAAAATACAATCTGTACCACCCAAAATGCAATGGGTTTTTTAATCTTACATTTAAAGGAACTTTTAAATACCTCCCATTCAGATTTATTTTCCTCACTATCACTGGATGTTTTCATGCTTACTACAAAACTGCGTATAACCCGATACCAATTGAAAGGGTTACCAATTTGGGTGCAAAACAACCCACCCATAAATGCCATAAAAAATACTACCATGTTGTAAACGCCTCCTTTTAATTTTTCAATGTTGTTCTATTATTTATGTTAAACCAGCTATAACCAGCTGGGAACTCAAAGGAATTATATATAAAAGCATTAAGCTATTCTTATATTATATCATAATTTACATAAAAACTCAATCTTTGCTTGCTGAGTTTAAATTTTTAAACACCATAGCTATATTATGCTACTATGGTGTTTTTATATTTTTATTATTTTTTTAAATACAATAATTATTATTTTTACATTTTTCTTTACATGAACAATGATATATTATTCCCAAAATTACTATTAAAACCAATAATACACTGCCTGCTATTATCCCTATTATAAAACTTATAACTGGAAGAACTCCCCCTATTACTACTCCAATAGCAAAAATGAATAATGTTATAAATAACATTAAAAAAGTTTTAATTATACAACAAAAACTTTGATTTTTCTCTCTCATTTGTTCATCACCACCCTCATTATATAATATGAATTTTTTTAGTTTTGTTTACATATTTTAACAAATCTCTACTTTTGTCATTTTTTACTCATTCATTTTAAAAAACTCATAGGCAATGCCTATGAGTTTTTTTGCTATTCTCATCATTAGCTACATGCTTTAATCAAAAGAACTAATGCTGTAACTATAATGATTGTCAATATTCTTGGAAATCTTCCTTCCATATTTATGCTCTCCTTTGTAGTTAATTATCCTTATATTATAACACAAAATTACTTAATTTAATATATTTGTATATATCAGTTACATTTGCACTTGTTATTCTATTACTTCCATTATATCTCTTTTATTTTCTAAACCTTCTAAATTGTAATATGAATTAGGTATATCTCCTACAATAATATTTTCAGCTATGATTATTTGATTTATGACTTCTTTTTCAATTGTTTCAAATGGTGTTAATATACTTATTTTACATTTAATATCTAAATATACTCTATGTAGAGTTTGATTAATTCCTGCATGATAAAATTCACTTTTAAATTCTGTCTCAATTCTACCTACGTTTCTTACTGGTATTCTGATTTTAGGACCTACTCCAGATAAAAACTTATTTCCTGTAACATTTCCTAAATTCAAATAGACATTTGATGTATCTTTATCATTTAAATCTTGCTGTACTTTTATTACTATCTCTGAAACTATCTTATTCATTATTACAACATCTGACTTAACTGCTGTTATATTTCCATCATTATCTTTTACTATTATTGATATATCTTGATAATTATAGTTACTAATAATTTCTCTTGATCTTTCATTTAATACTATAGTTGCCAATGATTTAGCTTCAGTTTCACACAATGCTTTAAATATTGGATTTATTGAATTTATTAGATAATATGCTGTAAATATTGATATTACTAAAATAATTATAATTTTTATTAACTTTTTTATCTTTTTTTTATCTTTATTGCTCCCATTATTAAAATCTACTATACATTTAGGAACTTTTATTCTTCTTCTTGAATAAATTTTATCCATTTTTTCTTCCTCATATCTCATATTACATATTATGCTATTACTTTTCTTGATGAGTATCTAGGTATGAAAATTTGCTGTCCTATAGATAATTTATCTGGATTTTCTATACTATTCATATCACATATATCAGTTATAGTACTTTTAAATCTTTTTGCTATAGACCACATTGTATCACCTGATTTTATAAAATATATTATTACACTATATTTTCCCATATTTCTATTTTCTTCTACTTCTATTTCATCTATTATATTCATATCAACCATTTGAGATATGTTAGCATCAAACCCTAGATCTATTCTTGTATCTATTTCTCCATTTTCATTTACAATAAAATCTTTATTTCTAATTTCAATATCAGTATTTATATTAGATGAACTATTTATATTATTAGTCCCTATTTCAAAATTGAGTGGTAAATCTATACTTCTTGTATCAATTCCTGAAGAAGTATTAGATGCAAAAATAAAGTTTAATTTGACTTCTCCTTCATATATTATTCTATTATTACTTATCTTTGTATTTGTTATATTCGTTTTTACATCAACATCATATACCATATTTCCTGCAATTTCTGGTATAGATAACCTTTCTTTAATACTATGATTATCTCTAATATTTTCCATTCCAACCATTGTACTTATGCTTTTTTGTGTGAAGGAAATATCACATTCTGGACTATATAAATCTTGTATAATATTTATTTGTCTTGATCTGTACACATTACAAATTAATTCTATTTCTACTTCAACATATATTGTATGTTCTTCTTTTTCATTAGGTTTTATAATAAGGTTTTTAATGATATGTTTCATATTACACATATCATCATCTGAAACATCTTGTATATCCACAAATCCCATAACTGGAATCATGCTTTCAATCATATTGATTCTACCATCTTCTGTTAAGTATATTATTTTGACCTGTACATCTGCTTTTGCAAGAACCTTATTATAGCTTATTTTATTATCTCTATTGCATATCTGTAAATCAACTTTTAGTATTTCTGCTAAATTATCTATATTATCTATACTTAAAGTATCTTTAGCATATGCTTTTGAATTTCCTTCACCTACTAAAGAATTCATACTAATATTATTATTTAATTTTTGAATATGTTCATCTCCAATAATCTGTTTTATAATATTTACCTTTTCATTTGAATGTAACTGTGTACTAACTTCAACAGATGCCTTTATACTAACTTTTCTTCCATTTAAAACCTTACAGTCTATTATTTTTAATTCTGCAGACAAATCTATACTCATATCAGTTTTACAATCTTCTATATCTAAAATTTGAGTAAAATCTAAACTTGTATTTAAACCTCTAATATTTCCTTCTTCTGTATCTGATAAATACATTATATATACATCTATACTACCATCAATTCTCACTTTTCCATCTAATAATTCTTTTTTGTATATACATATGTTTCCACTTGTATTTATAGTACTTATTATGTCTGGCTTAATATCAGGAACTATTGCATCTCCCTCAATCATTACCATTTCTGTTTTTTGTCTAATAATTTTATTTACACAGACACTATCTTTTTCTGTTTCTATTTTCATTATATCTCCTCCTCAAAAACATTTCTATTAATGTATATTAAGAAAAAGAAAAAAAATTCCTTTTTTAAGGAATTTCTATATCTTATATTATATTTTTTGTTTCTTTACTTCTAGTTGAGGTGGAATAAGTGGACTATATTCTTCTCCATCAAATACTTGTACTTCAACATTTCTAGTAAGAACATCTGTATAACTATATGTAACATTTCTTTCATTCTCCTCATATTTTACAATGAAAATATTTGGATATGCTTTTTCTATTGTAGCTTCTTTTTCAAAGGATTTACTTCTACCGAAGGGACCCCTTTACTATGATTTTTTGTCCTATCTTTTGTCCTATGTCTGTTTTTAAATTTGCTATGTCATCTCTGTAAATCATATAATCACCCACTTCTTTAAGATGCCCTCATTATATCACTACTATCGAATAAAGTCAAAAAAGAAGTACTTATGTCAATTCTTTGTACTTCTTTATTTTCAACCTTTTTGTCTGTTTTTCTTTTTAATATTACAATTATGTTACATTATTATTTCAATAATATTACAATAATATAATTTCCTTTTTTCCCTTTGCTCCTGTTCCTCCTACTCCTTTTATCCCATCTCTTAATTCATTGGAAAAATCATTTATTGTAAGGTATTTATAGTTTTCTGTTGTTGCAACTTTTTCTGCAACTATTAATGGATCTGCAAAATCTATTAGTATTCTTGCAGGTGATGAAGCAAAATTTGCACCAGCTGATATAAGTGCTTCAAAATAACTTTGGCATGCTCCTGCAAATATTACTAATTTTTTATTTACATCCCATTGTCTTGATTTTTTGACTGTATCCATAAAATGTCTTGAATTTCTATAATTATATATATCATTATATCCTGTTCCACTTTTTATCATCCCATCATGGCCAGTAATTACCAAAATATCTGGGTTGTATCTATCCAAAAGAGACTGTACCATAAAAGATTGTTTGTTCTCTGGTATATTTTTAACAATAGCATTTAATCCTAAACTCTTATAATATCTATATGATTTCTCTGTATACTTTTTATCTCCATCTAAATGCAATATTTTTCCTGTATATACTCTTTCTCTTAAAAGATTGTCTTTTAATGCTACCCTTTTAAATTTAGAAGATGTACTTTTGCTTAATTTATTTATTTCATTTATTCTTTTTTCTAACTTAATATCTAAACTTCTAATATGATTATTGATTCTATTTTTTTCTACTAAAACCAAATCATTTAATGGGCTATCAGCCTTAACTCTTATAGTAATTCCTTTTAATATAGCAAATTGTTTATTATCAATATTAATAATTTTTTCTATTGAAAAAATTATATCTTTTCCATATGATTTCCTTCCTACTATATCACCCTTTTTAAATTTATTCACATATATCACCTCAAACCTACATATAGGTCTAATGTTATTTTATGTATAATATTGTAGATTTGTGACATTTTTAATTTTTTATATTTTTAATATTGTTTTTATTTAATTTGTATGATATAATATTAATGTCTTTTTAAAGACAAATTAATTATTAGACTATATTCCTTCTTTTTAGAACGGACCTTTGTCAAAAATTAATTAAATTATTCTAAAAAGGAGGACCCTATAAATGGCAGATATTACATTATCATGTAAAGATTGTGGTGCTGATTTCATCTTCACAGAAGGAGAGCAAGCATTCTACGAAGAAAAAGGATTTACTAACCAACCAGTTAGATGTCAAGACTGTAGAAGAGCTAGAAAACAAAACAGAAACAACTACAACAACAATAACTAAAACATTAACAAGTAGAAATCAACTTTCTACTTGTTTTTTATTGTTTAAAATTAAATAATTACTTGAATTAAATAAACAAACCATCCATTATAATGGATGGTTTGTTTATTTTGTTTATCTATTCTTATCTTTAATTATATATCCTTAATTACACATTTTTATCTTTAATATTATCCAACTTTATTATCAGTATGACTATATTTTAGTTTGGTTGCCAACCCTCCTCTTATATGCCTTTCAGCTTTATTATCATCTAATATTTTTCTAACTTCTCTTGCTAGAGATGGATTTATTTTTAGTAATCTTTGTGAAACATCTTTATGTACTGTACTTTTTGAAACACCAAACTTTTTGGCAGCTCCTCTTACTGTATCTTTACTATCTATAATATATTGTGCCAAATCCACTGCACGTTCTTCTATATATACTTTACCCAAACGAAAAACCCCCTTAGAATACGCTGTTTTTTACATTGTATTCAAATGAGGTTTGTATTATTACTCAAATACTTTAACAAATTTCATTTTGAAAAAACTCTTGAATTTCTTCTATTTCATTATAGTTTTTTATTTGTTTATTTAATTTTTAAACTCATACCTGGTCCTAAATCATTTTCTTCTCTTAGTATAAATCCAAATTTTCTATAAAAATTTTCTTTACCTTTTACAGAAAAAAGATATGTGTTTATTTTTGGATTATCACATCTATATTCACTAATTTTTTCTAAAATTCTACTCATTATTTCTCTTCCAATATTTTTTCCTTGATAGTCTGGATGTACCGAAACATCTTGAATATATGTGAATATCACTCCATCACCTACTATCCTTGCCATACCTATTAGCTTTTCCTCATCATATGCAGATATGAAATACAATGAATTTCTAAATGCTTTTTCCATTATTTCTTTTTTATATTCTCCCCAACCAACTGCAGAAATCAAATTATTATAATCTTTTATTCTAGGAGCTTCTTCTATATATCTTATTTTCATTCCTGTTCTTTTTCAACCTTATCATCTTTCTTTATTTTTCCTAAAAAGTATGATGCTAAAAACCCTACTATAACAAGTACAATACATATAAATGATTGAATGTTAAACCCTAACACACATGATTCATTTAAAACGCTTGGTATAATTGAAATAAACAATCCAAATATTATTGAAAATGTTAAAGTATAATATTTCTTTAATAATATATTCATAATATATGATATTAATAATGCTCCAAAACCTAATCCTAATCCAGCTGGTATTAAAATAGATATATTTAGATTTGCTATAGAACTTACATATACTTCATATAATCCTAATGCTGATAATATTACTGCACTATCTATACCTGGAACTATTGTTGATGCAGCCACTGCAAATCCTAAAAATACACTTTGAATAGTATTTGGATTTGTTATTACTGGGAAAAGATTACTATTAAAGAAAAATAAAGCTAAACCAGCTATAAAAGACAATATTATTGCAATATAATATTTATTATCAAAACCTTTTTTCTTTACTTCTTTATAAAATAGTGGTAATGTTCCAACTACTAACCCTAAAAATAAAAATCTTGTGTATATTTCAAAATGATCTAAAAAAAAGTTTACTACTTTACTAAATAATAATATACCAACTCCAAAACCCAAAAATAATGGTACTAAAAATATAACATTCTTTTTGAAATTCTTAAAAAGAGTACCGTATAGCTTCTATAGCTTTTTCATATAAACCAAATATAACTAACAATACACTTCCACTTAAACCTGGAGCTATTCCTCCAAGACCTACTATTATTCCCTTAAAAAATCTAATCATTTTATCCTCCTATTTTTACTTTTGTTATTATATAATAATTCCTCCACCAATTACAACATCTTTTATATAAAATACAACTGATTGTCCTGGTGTTATTGCTCTTTGTTTTTCCTCAAATTCTATTTTAACTTTATCATTATTTATAGGTATAATTAGTGCATCAGCTTCTTTTGATCTATATCTAATTTTAGCTTTTACTTTCATTTTTTCTTTTGGTCTATCTAATAATAAAAAATTTAAATTAGTTGCATACAACTCTTTGCTATATAACTCTCTTTCTGTTCCCACTATTACTTCATTTTTTTCTAAATCTAATTTAACAACATATAAAGGTTCTTTATATGTAAGTCCTAATCCTTTTCTTTGACCTATAGTGTAATATATTAGCCCTTTATGCTTTCCTAATATTTCTCCATTAGTTGATACTATATTTCCTTGTTTAACTTCATCCTTCGAACTTTTTAATAAAAATTTTGTATAATCATTATCAGATATAAAACATATTTCTTGGCTATCTTTTTTTTCAGATAACTCTAATCCATGATCTTTTGCTATTTTTCTTATATCTTTTTTCTCTACAAAACTTTGAAGTGGAAAAATTGCTTTAGATATTATATCTTTTGAAATATTGTATAAAAAATATGTTTGATCTTTGTTCTCAGCACTTGATTTTTTCAATACATACTCTTTATATTCTTCATCATATTCTGCTCTTGCATAGTGCCCTGTTGCAATATATTCACATCCAAGTTCTAATGCTTTTTTATATAAATAACCAAACTTTAAATGTTTATTACACATTACACATGGATTTGGTGTTTGTGCTTTGTTGTAACAAGATATGAAATCATTTATTACACAATCATTAAACTCTTTTTCAAAATTGAACACATAATGTTTAATGCCTAATTTATCACATACTTTTTTTGCATCATTGACACTACTATCAGAACCACATAAACCATTAGGATTTTCTTCTTTCCATAATTTCATTGTGGCTCCAATGACTTCATATCCTGCTTCTTGAAGCAAAATTGCTGATACTGACGAATCCACTCCTCCACTCATTCCAAGCAATACTTTTTTCTTCATTTTTTTCTCCTATTTTATATTATACATTTTAATACCCACATATATATCTCTAATGTGGGTATTAATCTTATTTGTTTGTATCTATTTTTATATGTACATCTTTTAATTGTTCTTCTGAAACATTTGATGGTGCTCCCATTAATAAGTCTTTTGCCTTTTTATTTTTTGGAAATGCTATAATTTCTCTTAAATTTTCTTCTTCTGCAATTAACATTACCATTCTATCAAATCCTGGAGCTGCTCCAGCATGTGGTGGTGTTCCATATTTGAATGCATTATATAGAGCTCCAAATCTTTCTTCTACATCTTTTTTTGTATATCCTGCTATTTCAAATGCTTTTACCATTAGTTCTGGATTGTGATTTCTTACTGCTCCTGATGCTACTTCATAACCATTACACACAACATCATATTGATATGCCAATATATCCACTGGATCCATATTTTCCAATGCTTCCATTCCACCTTGTGGCATAGAAAATGGATTGTGATTAAAATCTATTTTTCCATCTTCTGCTTTTTCATACATAGGAAAATCCACTATGAAACAAAACCTAAAACTATCTTTTTCTATTAATTCTAATCTTTTACCTAATTCTATTCTAATTAGTCCTGCATACTTTTGTGCTGTTATAAATTCATCTGCTATAAAAAATATGCTATCATTTGGTTTTGCACCAAATTTTTCTTCTAAATTTTTCTTTATCTCTTCAGTTATAAATTTAGAAATACCACCTTGTAGTTCTCCATTTTCATCTATTTTAGTCCAAGCAAGACCTTTTCCTCCTACTTCTTCTATCATAAATTCATTCATTTTATCAAAGAACTTTCTACCTTGAGACCCACCATTTTTTACTATTATTGTTTTTATAGTTTTACCTTTAAATGCATTAAATTCAGTATTTTCAAACAACTCTGTTATATCTTGAATTATTAAAGGATTTCTTAAATCTGGCTTATCAATTCCATATTTCTCCATAGATTCTTTATATGGAATATGTACAAAAGGACCTTCATCTATTGTTTTTCCTGTTGTATGATTTTTAAATGCTGTAACAAATATTTCTTCCAATACTTTTAATACATCCTCTTGTTCAGCATAACACATTTCAAAATCTAATTGATAAAATTCTCCTGGTGCTCTATCAGCTCTTGGATCTTCATCTCTAAAACATGGAGCTATTTGGTAATATTTATCAAAATTAGATACCATTAATAATTGTTTAAATTGTTGAGGTGCTTGAGGAAGTGCATAAAACTCTCCTGGATGTAATCTACTTGGCACTAAAAAATCTCTTGCTCCTTCTGGTGATGAGTTAGCAAGTATAGGTGTTTGTATTTCTATAAAACCTAATTCATCCATTTTATCTCTTAATGTTTTCAATATTTTAGATCTTAATATTATATTGTTGTGTATTTTTTGATTTCTTAAATCTAAAAATCTATATTCTAATCTTAAATCTTCTCTTACTTCTTGATCTATATTTACTTCAAAAGGAAGAACAGTTTCACATTTACCTAATATTTCTATATTTTCTGCTAATATTTCTATATCTCCTGTTGATAAGTTAGGATTTTTACTTGCTCTTTCCACAACTTTTCCAGATACACATATACTACTTTCTGTTGTTATATCTTTTGTTTCTTTTTGTAAATCATTTGAAATAACTATTTGAGTTATTCCATATTGATCACGTAAATCTATAAATTCCATTCCTCCTAGGTTTCTTCTTTTTTGAACCCAACCAGAAATTTTAACTTCTTCTCCTATATTATTACTTCTTAACTGTTCACAGTTATGTGTTCTATATTTATTCATAAATATCCTCCGCTTCTTTTTGACATATATATTTTATACTGTTTTCACTTAAAAGTCTAGAATAACTTGTATTTTTTAGTATATTTTTATATAATAGTATCATCATATATGTATAAAGGAGATTTTTATGAAAAAATTAGTAATTAGAGAACTATATAAAGATATTAAAAAACATGAAAATGAAACTATAACAATTGAAGGTTGGGTTAGAACTGTTAGAGATTCTAAAACTTTTGGGTTTTTAGAAATTAATGATGGTTCATTCTTTAAAAATGTTCAAATAGTTTTTAATAATGATTTAAATAATTTTATAGATATATGTAAGTTAACAATTAGTTCTTCTATAACTGTAAAAGGAAAACTAATCTTAACTGAAAATGCAAAACAACCTTTTGAAATAAAGGCAGAAAAAATTGATATACAAAACTTATCAGATTCTAGCTATCCTCTTCAAAAAAAGAGACATAGTTTTGAATATTTAAGAACAATTTCACATTTAAGACCTAGAACTAATACTTTTAGTGCTGTATTTAGAGTTAGATCAGTATTATCATATGCAATACATAAATTTTTCCAAGAAAAAGATTTTGTATATGTTCATACTCCAATTATAACTTCAAGTGATGCAGAAGGTGCTGGAGAAATGTTTAATGTAAACACTCTAGATTTAAATAATCTACCTAAAACAGAAAATGGAAAAACAGACTTTTCTAAAGATTTCTTTGGAAAACCTGCACATCTTACAGTTAGCGGTCAATTAAATGGTGAAACATTTGCAACTGCATTTAGAAGCATATATACTTTTGGTCCAACATTTAGATCTGAAAATTCAAACACTGTAAAACATGCATCTGAATTTTGGATGATAGAACCTGAAATATGTTTTGCTGATTTAAATGATAATATGGATTTAGCTGAAGAAATGGTAAAATATATTTTTTCTTATGTATTAGAAAATTGTCCTGAAGAAATGGAATTTTTCAATAATTTTATTGATAAAGGATTATTAGATAGATTAAACAATGTTATTAACTCCGAATTTGGAAGAATAACATATACAGAAGCTATTAAAGAATTAGAAAAGGCAAATGATAAATTTGAATATAAAGTAAGTTGGGGAACTGATCTTCAAACAGAACACGAAAGATATATTTGTGAAGAGTTATATAAGAAACCTGTATTTGTTACAGATTATCCTGCTGAAATAAAAGCATTTTATATGAAACAAAATGATGATAAAAAAACAGTTGCTGCTTGTGACTTATTAGCACCTGGAATTGGTGAAATTATTGGTGGAAGTCAAAGAGAAGATGATCTTGAAATACTTACAAATAAGCTTAAAGATATGGGTATAAATGAAGAAGAGTACTGGTGGTACTTAGATTTAAGAAAATATGGAAGTGTAGTTCATAGTGGTTTTGGATTAGGTTTTGAAAGAGCATTAATGTATTTAACAGGTATGCAAAATATCCGTGATGTTATTCCTTTTCCTAGAACACCAAAAAATTGTGAGTTTTAATAAAAATAAAGACAGTTGTATACTGTCTTTTTATTAAATTTATATGTATTTTATATAAAAGGAGTTGTTTTTATGAAAATAATATTAGCCTCTGCTTCTCCAAGAAGAAAAACATTACTAGATTCACTATTAAATAAGTACAATTTGGGATATTCAATTATGACAAACAATATAAATGAGGATACTATAAAAGAAAATGATTTTCCTCCAGATGAATTAGTAAAAAAATTATCTTATTTGAAAGCTGAAGAAATATTTTTAAAACAAATGTATAAAAACAAGAAATTAGTGGTTATTGGTGCTGATACTATTGTATATTTTGATAATAAAATTTTAGGAAAACCTATTGATGAAAAAGATGCATTTAGGACTTTAAAAAAGCTGCAAGGTAAAAGTAGTGAAATATATACTGGCATGACAGTATATATAAAAAAGAATAACTCTATCATCTCTGAAGAAGTGCTATCAAAGGCCACTGTACATATAAATAAAATGACTGATAATGATATTAATGAATATATACAAACTAAAGAACCATTAGATAAAGCTGGAAGTTTTGCTATACAAGGTATAGGTAAAAAATATATTCAAAGTTTTGATGGTGACTTTAATACAATAGTTGGTTTAGATATTAATTCTTTGGAAAAAATCTTACTTAAATATAACTTACTATAATTATTATATTTTGAAAAATATTTTGATTTCTTAAATATAAATAGAATTATAAAAACTTTTGTAAAGACTAAAAAAAACATATATTAATTTGATATACAAATTAATATATGCTTTTTATTTTTTTAATATTGTCTACCCCATACAACCATTGTATCTGCTTTTTCACCACAACATACACATGTATCTGATATTTTTTCTTGTTCAAATGGTATACATCTTGAATGTGCTCCTGTTGTTTCTTTTATTTTTTCTTCACATTCTACATTTTTACACCACATAGTTTTAACATAACCTTGATTATTATCAATATTATTAATAAATTCATCTAAAGTCTTTGCTGTAGTTGTTTTATCAATTCTTCTTTGTTTACACTCATTAAACATATTTGTTTGAATTTCTTCTAATATTTCTTCTGTTTTAGAATTTATTTCATTAATATTTACTGTTATCTTTTCTGCAGTATCTCTTCTTACTAAAACACATACTCCATTTTCTATATCTCTTGGTCCCATTTCTAATCTGATTGGTACTCCCCTCATTTCCCAATCATTAAATTTGTAACCTGGAGATACATTATCTCTAACATCTAATTCTACTCTAAATTCTTTTTTCATATTATCAAAGATCTCTGTTGCTTTTTCTATTACACCTTCTTTATGTGTTGCTATTGGTACTACTACAACTTGTATAGGTGCTATTTTTGGAGGTAATTTTAATCCTCTATTATCTCCATGTGCCATAATAACTGCACCAATAAGTCTTGTACTAACTCCCCATGATGTTTGATATGCATATTCTTCTTTACCTTCTCTATTTTGAAATTTTATATCAAAAGGTTTTGTAAAATTTTGACCAAAATAGTGTGATGTTCCTGCTTGAAGTGCTCTTCCATCATGCATTAATGTTTCTACAGTATATGTTTGTTCTGCTCCTGCAAATTTTTCTCTTTCTGTTTTTAATCCTTTTAGAACTGGTATTGCAAGTAATTTTTCTATTACATCTTCATATACATCTAACATTTGAAGAGTTCTTTCTTTTGCTTCTTTTTCTGTTTCATGTACAGTATGACCTTCTTGCCATAAAAATTCTCTAGAGCGAAGGAATGGTCTTGTTTCTTTTTCCCATCTTAAAACATTACACCATTGGTTATATACCATAGGTAAGTCTCTCCATGAACTTATCCATTTTGAATATAATTCTGAAAACATTGTTTCTGATGTTGGTCTAATACATAACCTTTCTTCAAGTTTTTGATCTCCACCCATTGTAACCCATGCTACTTCTGGAGCAAATCCTTCAACATGATCTTTTTCTTTATTTAGTAAAGACTCTGGTAAAAGTAGTGGTAAATATAAGTTTTTAACACCTGTACTTTTAAATAACTCATCTGTATATTTTTGTATGTTTTCCCATATTGCATAACCATAAGGTTTTATAGCTACACAACCTTTTGTATCAGTATAATCTGCTAAATCTGCTTTTAATACAATATCTGTATACCATTTAGCAAAATCTTCTTCTATATTTGTAATCTCTCTTACAAAATTTTTATCATTACTCATAATTTTTCCTCCAATATTTATTATGTTTATACTTTATTTTCTTCTGATTCTTCTATATCCCTTTCGGGCATTGGAGCCTCTATTGTTTCATTTTCTTCTATTACATCATCTATTACTATTTGTTCATTTTCATCTAATTTATATCTTGGTAGGTCTGGAAGGTCTTCTAAGTTATTATATCCAAACATTTTTAAAAACTTGCTACTAGTTTTGTATGTACCTGGTCTTCCTGGAGCATCTAATTTTCCTGCTTCTTCTATTAGTTCATGTTCTAATAACTTATATATAGTACCATCTGAATTAACCCCTCTTATTGTTTCTATTTCTGCTCTTGTAACTTTTGGATTATATGCTATTATTGCCAATGTTTCAAGTGCAGCATTAGAAAGATTAGGTCTATTTCTTTTATCAAATATAGGATATATATATTCATAATATTCTGCTTTTGTACACATTTGATAACCATCATTTACTTTTATTATATCTATTCCTTTATCTGATGCTTTATACTCTGATTTTAAATTATCTATTAAATTAATAATATCTTCTTGACTCAATTCTAACACCGACATAAATTCAGTAATTTTTACATCTCTACCTGCAGCAAATAGTATTGATTCAATTATAGCTTTTGATTTTTCTATTTCCATATATTTTCCCACTCTATTTTATAATTTTATACTTATATATTATGACATAGATACAGCTTCATGTCAATGTTTTGAGCCTATTCATTAATTTGATCTTACTATTTAAATTTATTATATATATACAATATACATTTTTCTTAAAAATGATTGTCTTTTACTAATAAATATGTTAATATTATTGTAGTTTTAATTATGAGGTGATAAATATGGCTAATGAATCTAAAAAAATTGAAATTGTATCTGGAGATACATCTGACTTAAATATTTCGCCTGTTTATGAACATTTACATGTTGCTAAACCAAAAAAGAAAGCAAAAAAGAATGTTGTTGTTCCTAAAGTTAATAAAAAAAATAGTAACAAATAATAATAGAAAAGAAATAATATATAAATAGAAATAATCTACAGAAGAAATTCTTCTGTAGATTATTTCTATTTTAGTATCCATGTACCATTATTAAATATACATCTCCAAGGTTTTTATCTTTTACTTCTCCACCACTTACTACGACTTTATTATCATAAACATCCTTTATAAGAGCTATTAAATCATCCTTTTTATTCTTTCTTACATATGTACTAAACTTTTTATCACGATACTCAAACTCCTCTTTGAATTTTCCTCCAATGTTTTCATATCCAATTATTTTCCGTTTTTTTTGAAGATTTTCATATCTCTCACAAAACTCTATCTTTTCCATTTTTAATCCTCCTAAATTAAATTATTATTTTAGAATCTCTATAAAATTTTACAAACCAATTATATCACATTATGTATACAAATACAATAACCTTCTTTTATGTACTTTATATTTTTTTGCTATAATGAAAAAATAGTAGTTAATAAGATAACAAAAGGTCTAAACTTAAAACTAGTTACATAAAAATAAGAAATAGCATGTCACAGAAAACTCTGTAACATGCTATTTAATTGTAATTTACTTGGTAGCGAAGATGTGATTCGAACACATGACCCTTCGGGTATGAACCGAATGCTCTAGCCAACTGAGCTACTTCGCCATATTTTGTTAACGAACTATATTATAATAAGATTATTATTGTTTGTCAAGAAAAATTGGTAAATAATAATTTTTTAATAATTATCTTTACCAATTTTATATTTCTCTCTCTTTGTTTGGTGTTTTTGTTTCTTTACTTTTATTACCTTTTATTGTGGGTATTTTTTCAACTTCATTTGCTTTTTTAAATCTATTCTTTCCTAGTTTTATCACTGTTGCTTTTGTTTCTAATCCTGCTATTACACCTTTATTTTCAGCATTTTTTATTCCTTCTACTTCAATTTCTAACTCAGCATCTGAATCTTCTAGATAGCTATTGAAAAGTTCTCCAAAGAAATCCTTAAAACTAGAACCCAAAGTAATTTTTTTCTTTATTTCTTCCATAATATGCTTCTTAAATTTTTGATATTTAAGAATTTCACCTCTTTTCTCCTTTTTATAATAATCCATGCATATATATATTAACATAAAAATATGAATTAGTCAATATTTTCACATAAAAGAACAACTATTTCTAGTTGTTCTTTTATTTTTATCCCATATAATCTTTTAATTTCTTACTTCTACTTGGGTGTCTTAGCTTTCTTAAAGCTTTTGCTTCAATTTGTCTGATTCTCTCACGAGTTACCATGAATTCTTTACCCACTTCTTCTAAAGTCCTAGCTTTTCCATCTTCTAAACCAAATCTTAATTTTAATACTTTTGCTTCTCTTGGTGTTAATGTTCCCATTACTTCTTCTAATTGTTCTTTTAATAAAGTATATGCAGCTGAATCTTGTGGTGCTGGAGAATCTTCATCTTGTATAAAATCACCTAAATGACTATCATCTTCTTCTCCTATTGGTGTTTCTAAAGATACTGGGTCTTGTGCTATTTTTTGTATTTCCATTACTTTTTCCACTGGCATTTCCATTTCAGAAGCTATTTCTTCTGGTGTTGGTTCACGTCCCATTTGTTGAAGTAAATGCCTAGATGTACGTATCAATTTATTAATTGTTTCAACCATATGAACTGGTATTCTTATTGTACGTGCTTGATCAGCTATAGCTCTTGTTATTGCTTGTCTAATCCACCAAGTTGCATATGTGCTAAATTTGAAACCTTTTGTATAATCAAATTTTTCTACAGCCTTTATTAATCCCATATTACCTTCTTGTATTAAATCTAAAAATAGCATTCCTCTACCTACATATTTTTTAGCTATACTAACAACTAATCTTAAGTTTGATTCAGCTAAAAATTGTTTAGCTTCTTCATCACCATCTAATATCTTTTTAGCTAACTCTATTTCTTGTTCATATGTAAGAAGTGATATTTTGCCTATTTCCCTTAAATACATTCTTACTGGGTCATCTATATTTACTCCATCAAAATTATTTATATTTATTTCTTCTATCTTTAATTCTTCTACTTCTTGTAAATCCTCTACATCTGGTTCTTCTTCCACATCATCAACATCTACACCAAGCTTTTTAAATTCATCAAAAACTTCTTCTATTTGTTCAGAATTAACATCTTCAAGCTCAGTTGCAAGTTCTGCATATGTTATTTTCCCATTTGATTTAGCTTTTTCAAGTATATTTTTTACTTTTGTAGTTTTAATATCTTGCTTTTCTTGTTTTTCTTCTTTTCCTACTATTTCTTCTTTTTCCACTTTTTTTCTTCCCATTAATTAAACCTCCTATTTCATACTAGCTAATTTAATAATTATTTCACTTAATTCTTTTTCTAAATTAGCTATTTTATCTTTTGTTAAATCTTTATTATCTAAATCCATTAATATATTGTTTCTTTTTTCTATCATTTTTTCTTTTTCATATATATTTAGAATATCTTCAATTCCTTTTTCTACTTCAACAATTTCATAATCTTCTGCCATTATTGATGTTAAATGACTAATTGTTTCTTCATCATCAAATAAACTTACAATATCATATATATTATTGTTTTCTTTTTCATATTCTTCATATAATTTTTTAACTATTTTTTTATTAATATCATATTTAAAATCTTCTGATAAAATTTTATTCTTAATTTTTTCATATATATTAGAGTTTTTCATTATCAATAAAGAAATTATTGTGTTTTCTCTTTTTAAAACAACATCACTAATCTTATTGTCTTCTTTTTTTATAATGTTATACCTTTGTGTTCGTTTTTCTAATATTTTTTTACCTTGTGTGTTTGGATATATTATTTTGTTTATTTCTGAATATATTGATTCTTTTGATATTTTGTATTCTTTTGATATTTTATCCAAATATACTTCTTTTTCAATATTATTATCTACTTTTGATAATATTTTTGCTATTTCATTTAAAAATTTAATTTTATCATTAGTATTTTCAATATTTAATTCTGTTTTTAAAATTTTCACTTTAAATTCTACAAGAGAAATTGCTTTTTCTACAAAAATATTAAATTTTCCACTTCCATATTTAGTAATAAATTCATCTGGATCTTTTGCTCCTTCAAGTTGTAGAATTCTTACATCACAACCTAAATTGCTCAGTATTTCTAAACCTCTTAGTGTTGCTGTTTGTCCAGCACCATCAGAATCATATCCTATTATGACTTGTTCTGCAGTTTGCCTAAGTAGTCTTCCTTGATTTTCTGTTAATGCTGTTCCTAGTGATGCTACTACATTAGTAACTCCTCTTTGTGCAAGTGATATTGCATCCATATATCCTTCAACTATTATTATTTTTTTCAAATTATGTTTTTTTGCATTATATAGTCCATATAGATTTCTACCTTTACTATACACAATGTTTTCTGGTGAATTTATATATTTAGGTTTTGAATCATCTAAAACTCTTCCTCCAAATGCAATAATTCTTCCTCTATTATCTTGTATTGGAAACATTAATCGATTTCTAAACCTATCTATAAATTTACCTTTTTCAGTTTTGTTAACCAAACTTGAAGCTAATACTTCTTCATCAGTGTATTCTTTTCCTCTAAGGAATTTATACAACTCATCAAACTTCCCTGAATATCCTATAATAAATTTTTTTAAAGTTGTATTATCTAACTTTCTTCTCTTTACATATTCTTGAGCCAATTTTGATGTGTTATTATATAAATTTTCATGATAAAACTGTGCAGCATCTTTGTTTAGTTCATATATTCTTGCCTTAAGTTTTTGAGTTTTACTATCTGTATCATTATCCAATGTTGGAAGGGATATATTAGATTTTTCTGCTAAAACCTCTACACTTTCCCTAAAATTTAAATTTTCTATTTTGCTTATAAAATGAAAGACATTTCCTCCTATACCACAGCCAAAACAGTGAAATATTTGTTTATCAGGTGAGACAGAAAAAGAAGGTGATTTTTCTTTATGGAATGGACACAAACCAAAAAAATTTCTACCACTTCTTTTTAATGTTACATATTGAGAAACAACATCTACAATATCATTATTGTTTCTGATTTCATCGATTAACTCTTCACTATATCGTACCATTATATTACCTTTCTATTTTACATATATTTATTATTCGACACATCTGTTTTAAATCCTTCTTTTATGTATACAAGATGACAAAACTATTTATATTTTTTAAACTATATAGACAAAACAAAAGAGAAATTTTTTAATTTCTCTTTTATGTATTTTTTACTATAAACTTTCTGCTTCATTTTCTTCAAATGGAATAAATTTCTTAATTATTGTATCACTTACTGTTGATGTTTCTATTTCATTTTCTATTTTGTATTCTTCAAATGAAGTATTTATTTTGTTTTCTACTATACCTTCAATATCTTCTTCACTAGCATGCTCTGTTAGTACTAATTCACTAACTAATATTTGTTTAGCATTGTTTAGCATTTTCTTTTCACCTGTTGATAATCCTTTTTCTTTTTGTTTAAAACTTAGGTTTCTTACTACATCTGCTACCTCATAAATATCTCCACTTTTCATTTTATCCATATTATCTCTATATCTCTTATTCCAGTTCATAGACATTTCAGTTTCATTTGCTTCTAAAATATTAAAAACTTTTTTAGCAGAGCTTTGATCTATTATGTTCCTTACTCCAATTGTCTCAGCTTTACTTGTTGGAACCATTACTTTAACTCCACCTGGCATTTTCAAAATATAATAAGTTTCTTTTTCACCTAATATATTCTTTTCTTCTATTGCATCAATTACCCCTGCACCATGCATTGGATACACTATTTTATCACCCACACCAAACATGTAAGTCACTCCTTTCAAAATGTCTATTTGTGTTTTACAACAAAGTAATTATATCATAAAAATTACCAAAAGTCAAAACTTTTGGTAATTAATTTTTACATCTCTCATTCACTTTTCACTTACGCCTGTAGCATTTACACGATTTATAAGTTTTTTTGTTTCTTATTACATTTTTTTATCTATTAGTTGATCCAAAACCACCTAATCTATCTCCTTGAGAAACATCATCATCAGTTACTAAATACTTTTTAAATATTGCTTGACCAATTGGATCTCCTTTTTTTATTTCTAAATCTTGATCAAAAAAATTATAAAAAGCAAACATCATATGACCATCATTATCAGGGTTGTTGTAATAATCTGCATCTATTATACCTACACTATTTGCTAAAACTATTCCTTTTTTGAATGGATTAGAACTTTTGTTACAAAGCATTAAATATTCATCTTCTTTCATATATGCTTTTAAACCAGTCTTTACTAAAGTAGGTTTCATCCCTGATTTATGTACAGGTATACAACAATCTTCTGCTGCCTCAACATCATATCCTGCAGAATATTTTGTTTTTCTAATAGGTACATTTATTCCTTTATCTTCAAATCCTTTTGCTATTTCAAATCCACGTATTTTTTCCATATATTCTTCCTTTCTTTAAAAAACACTTATTGTGTTTTTTATTTATATAGTTATTTATTTTCATATTATATTTTATACTACCAGACAAATTTGTCAAGTTAAACATTTAACTTTTTTATTAAAACCAACATATAATATAAAACATAATTTACTTATATCTTATATATTTTGGAGGTTACTTAATTAATGAAAAATACAATCATTCTAAATCAATTACCAATAAATAAATATGGAAACATTTATGAAATAAATTGTATACGGATCTATAAAAAGAAGAATTTTAGATTTAGGCATAATTAAAGGCACAAAAATAAAGCCAGTATTAGTTAGTCCATCTGGAGACCCTATTGCATATGAAGTAAGAGGTAGTATTATTGCATTAAGAAAAGAGGATTCTGATAATATTAAAGTTTTATACTAATATCTTATTATACTTAATAATTTTATTTCACACTTTATACATTATTTAATAAAATATATTATTCTATTTATGGATGGTGATTATATGGGATTAACATCTCACTCAACTGGTACAAAATTATTAAACAAAAAAATATCAAAAGATATTTCTGAACATAATTATACAATTGCAATTTCACGGTAATCCAAATGTTGGTAAATCTACTATTTTTAATGCTCTTACTGGAATGAATCAACATACTGGTAATTGGCCTGGCAAAACTATTAGCAATACTACTGGTAATTATATGTACAAAGATACAGACTTTCTATTAGTGGATATTCCAGGTACATATTCATTAATGTCAAATTCGCAAGAAGAAGAAATTGCAAGAGATTATATATGTTTTGGTAATCCTAATGTTACTGTGGTTGTTTTAGACGCTACTTGTTTAGAGCGAAATTTGAATCTAGTATTTCAAATATTTGAAATTACTGAAAATGTAATTGTATGTGTAAATTTATTAGATGAAGCAAAAAAGAAAGGTTTAAAGATTGATTTACAGCTTTTGGAACAATATTTAGGAGTACCTGTTGTAGGAACAATTGCAAATAACAAAAAAACTCTGACTCTTCTTACACAAAAAATATTAGAAGTTTGTAATGGGGACATCATACCTAATCCTAAAAAAGTAAAATATCATCATATAATTGAAGAATGTATTGAACTAATTGTTTCTGATTTACAAACTTTAGACAGTATAAAAAACAAAAAAAATATAAACAATTATTATTTATATAGATGGATTGCTTTAAAAATAATTGATGGGGAACCTAATATAATTAAATCTATTGAAAATAATTTAAACATACCTATATCTAACAATAAGGATATAAATATTAAATTAGAAAAAATATATTCTTTGTTAAAAGATTTTTCTATTTCTAAAACAAACTTTAAAGATAAAATAGTATCTAATATCATCTTAAAATGTGAAGGTATCTATACTTCTATTGTGAGTCTAGAGTCAAAAAATATTAAAGAAAAATATTTATTTTTAAATTCATCTGATTTAAAAATAGATAAAATATTAACTTCTAAAAAATTTGGTATTCCAATAATGATATTACTTCTAGGTATAGTTTTTTGGATTACCATAGTTGGTGCTAATTATCCTTCTTCTTTATTGTTTAATTTGTTTTTATGGTTTCAAAACAAATTACTATATACAGCTGAAATTTTACATATACCTAAATGGATATCTGATATGTTAATTTTAGGTATGTATCAAACTATAACCTGGGTAGTGTCTGTTATGCTTCCACCAATGGCTATTTTTTTTCCTCTTTTTACTATTTTAGAAGATTTAGGATATCTACCGAGAATTGCATTTAATTTAGATAACTTTTTTAAAAAGGCATGTTCCTCTGGAAAACAAGCTTTAACAATGTGTATGGGGTTTGGTTGTAATGTTGCTGGTGTAATTGGCTGTAGAATAATTGACTCTCCAAGAGAAAGAATAATTGCCATTATCACAAATGCATTTGTTCCTTGTAATGGAAGATTCCCTTTTTTAATAATAATATCAACTATATTTATAGCTGGAAGTATAAATGGATTTTTAGGATCTATTTTATCTACATTATCTGTACTACTAATTATCTTATTAGGAATATTTATGACTTTATTTATTTCTAAATTATTATCTAAGACTATATTAAAAGGTTTACCTTCTTCATTTATATTGGAACTTCCACCTTATAGGAAACCTCAAATAAGCAAAATTATTGTTAGATCAATTTTTGATAGAACTTTATTTGTTTTAGCTAGATCAATAGCTGTTGCTGCACCTACTGGAATAGTTATATGGATAATGGCAAATTTGAACATCAATGATATTTCCATACTTTCATATATATCTAATTTTCTAGATCCTTTTGCTAATATACTTGGATTAGATGGTTATATATTAACTGCTTTTATTCTTGGTATTCCAGCAAATGAAATAGTTCTTCCAATTATACTTATGGGTTATTTAAAAAATAGTTATTTAGTAAATTTTGAAGAAATATCTACTATCTCTGATGTATTAGTACAAAATGGTTGGAATATTTTGACTGCTATAAATGTAATGATATTCACTCTTTTACATTTTCCATGTAGTACCACTCTTTTAAGTATAAAAAAAGAAACTGGTAGTATTAAATGGACTATATTATCATTTCTTTTACCTACTATTTTTGGCATAATTTTGTGTATATTTACAACATTGGTCTATAATTTTATATTTTAAATTATTAATAATTTTTACAATTTTTTCACATTTTAATCATCTTGACATTAATATATTTATGATATAAACTCTATAGAAATATATTATATATATATTTACTATATGTGAAAATGAATAAATGAATTAGGAGGTAATTTATATGGAATTAAAAGGATCAAAAACAGAAGCAAATTTAAAAGCTGCTTTTTCTGGTGAATCAGAAGCAAGAAATAAATATACTTATTACGCAAGTGTTGCTAAAAAAGAAGGGTATGAACAAATATCAGCTATTTTCTTAGAAACTGCTGAAAATGAAAAAGAACATGCTAAATTACATTATAAATATTTAAATGGTATTGGAGATACTATTACAAACTTAAAAGATGCAGCAGCAGGAGAAAATTATGAATGGACAGATATGTATGCTACTTTTGCTAAAGAAGCTGAAGAAGAAGGATTTAAAGATATAGCTGCTACATTCAGAGGTATTGGAGAAATAGAGAAAAAACATGAAGAAAGATATAACAAGTTATTACAAAATATAAATGAAGATGAAGTATTTAAAAAAGGTAGTATTGTTATTTGGAAATGCAGAAACTGTGGTCATATACATGTTGCAGTTGAAGCTCCAAATGTTTGCCCTGTTTGTTTACATCCAAAAGCATATTTTGAAATAGATGCTGGAAATTATTAATAAAAGTTTTTAATTTAATAAGAATATAAATAAAACAAAGTATCGTTTAAAATTGATACTTTGTTTTTTATTTATACTTTTAACTTTTTCCACTTATAATTTATTACTTATTGTTTATTATTTATATTTGTTCTGCTATTAAGTCATATTCATTATATTCTATAATTTTAACATTAATAAATACTCCTGTTAAATCTTTTTTTGTCATTTCCTTTTTAGAGAAATTTCTTTTTATATATATAACTCCATCCATATCTGGAACATCCATATATGTTCTTCCTATATAATATTTATTATCAAAACTTTTTCCCTCTAAAAGCACTGTATATATATTACCAACTTTTTCTTTTTGATTATTAATTGATATTTCTTTTTGTAATTTCATAATTTTATTATATCTACTTTTTTTAGTCATTGGATGTATATGATTTTTCAATTTTTCTGCAGGTGTATTATCCTCTTTTGAATACATAAAAGTTCCTAACCTATCAAACTTTGTTGTATTTACAAAATTATATAATTCTTCAAAATCTACTTCTGTTTCTCCTGGAAAACCAACAATTAGACTTGTTCTAATTATAACATCTGGTATTTCTTTCCTTATTTTATAAATTAATTCTTTTATATTTTTACCACTACTTTTCCTATTCATTTTCTTTAAAATACTATCAGAAATATGCTGTATTGGAATATCAAAATAATTACATATTTTATCATTTTTCTTTACTACTTTTATTAATTCATCTGTTATTGATTCAGGATATGCATATAAAAACCTTACCCATTCAACTTCTTCTATTTTACATATATCTTCTAATAATTCTGGTAAATATGATTTTCCATATATATCTAATCCATATTTTGTAGTATCTTGTGCTATAACAATTAATTCTTTTATACCTTCTTTAGCTAATTTTTTTGCTTCTTTTAGTATGTCTTCCTTATTTCTACTTATATATGGACCTCTTATATATGGTATAGCACAATATGTACATTTATTATCACAACCTTCTGCTATTTTTAAATATGCCATTTTGTTTCCTGTAGTAACAACTCTTTCCATATAATCTAATTCAAGACATTTATTTGTTTTATCTTTTTCTATATTTACTAATTCATCAATTTTTTCCCATATATTATCATATTCATCAATACTTAAACACAAATCTATTTCAGGTATAGCTTTTTGAATTTCTTCTTTATATCTTTGAACTAAACAACCCATTACTATAAGGTATTTACATCTATTATTTTTGTATTGTGCCATTTCTAAAATTGTATCTATTGCCTCTTCTTTTGCACTTTTTATAAATCCACATGTGTTTACTACTATTATATCTGCTTCACCTGAATCATTTACTATTTTATATTTATTATTTTTAAACTTACCTATTAACATTTCTGTATCTACTAAATTTTTACTACATCCCAAAGATATAAATCCTACATTCATTTTTTTCTCCTTTTTTGTTAGCTAATCATTACTAAACATATGCTTCCTTGTCATTTCTAATAAATTTAATTTTGTAAAATCAATAACCTGTGTTTTTGATCTATCCTTTTTAAACTCACTTGTTAGTAATTCTATTATTTCTTTTTTACTTTCTTCTTTTTTCATATCTATATAATCTATTATTATTATTCCACCTATATCTCTTAACTTCAACTGTTTAGCAATCTCTTCACTTGCTTCTTTATTAACTTTTAAAACGGTTTCTTCTAAGTTGTTCTTGCCAATATATTTACCAGTATTTACATCTATTGCTGTTAAAGCTTCTGTTTTGTCAATTGTTATAAATCCTCCACATTTCAGCCATATTTTTCTATTACTAATTTTCTCTATTTGTTCATTTATTCCATAAATATCTAATATATTTTCTTTTTCTACAAACTTTATTTCTATCTCTTTTTCACTATTTAATTCTTTTATCATATCTTCTACTTCATCATAAGTGTTTTTATCATTAGTAGTTATTCTATCTATTCCTTTATCAATAGTATCATTTATAGTTTTTTTAATTAATCCATATTCTCTTTCAATAAGTTCTGGACATTTTTTTTGACTTTGTTCATATTTTTCTTTAATTTTATTCCACCTATTTATCAATTGTTTTAAACTATCTACTAACTCTTTTTCTGTTTTTTCCTCACTTGATGTTCTAATAATTATTCCATGGTTATCACAAATTTCCTTTTTTACTATTTTCAACAATCTGCTTCTTTCATCTTCATTTTCAATTTTTTGTGATATTGTAATTATTTCTGTTTCAGGCATTAAAACAAAGTATCTACTTACTAAACTTATATGTGTAGATACTCTTGCTCCTTTTTTATTTGTACTATCTCTTTTTACCTGTACAAGTATAGGATCTCCCAACTTTATTACTTCTTTTATATTTTTTTCTGTTTCTAAATCTAAACCTTCTTTAGTTATATCTTTTTTAGGCAAAATATCTTTTAAATGTATAAAACTGTTTTTGTCTGTTCCTACATCAACAAATGCAGCTTGCATTCCTTGAATTACATTCTGTATTTTTCCTATATATATATTACCTTCTAATCTGTTCTGATCTTCTTTTTCTTGATAATGTTCTAACATTCTGCCTTCTTCTATTATTGCAACTGTTTTCATATTATCCTTATCTTTATTTATTATAATTTCTTGCATTTTAAAAAGGTTATTTCCTTTCTCTTTTATTTTTATATAAATGTATACAAATCCTTAATTAAATCTATTCATTGCACATTCTATTCCATTTTTTATAATTTCTATCACAGCCTCTGAAGCTTGTTCTACACCTTTATCTAATATTTCTTTTTCTTCTTCTGGTATATGACCTATTACATAATTTATAAGATCCTCATCATATTTTGGAGCTCCAATACCTACTCTTATTCTTGCAAATTGATCTGTTCCTAATTCATGAACAACTGACTTCATACCATTATGAGTTCCAGGTCCTCCATTTTTTCTTATTTTTATAACACCTGTATCTATATCTATATCATCATAAATAACAATTATATCATCTATATCAATCTTATAAAAATCTATATATTGTTTTATTGATTTTCCACTTAAATTCATATAAGTTTGTGGTTTTATTAACATTATTTTGTTATTTTCTATAATTCCATCTCCATATAATCCTTCAAACTTATTTCTTGATATGCTTATTTCATTTTTCTTTGCTATTTTATTAATTACATTAAATCCCATATTATGCCTTGTATTATTATATTCTTCTTCAGGATTTCCAAGACCTATTACTAAATACATATTAAAACCTCTTTATATTCTTAAATTTAACTACTTCATATATTATAGCGTCTTTTTTGTAAATAATCAACAATACTAGGTATTTGTATATATTGTATATCAATATATTTGTGATATAATTATTCTTACAAATATGATTTAAATATTTAATAATTAGAAGGAGATACAATGACTTTTTTTGAAGAAGTATATGAAATGTGCAAAAAGATTCCCAAAGGAAAAGTAGCTACATATGGTCAAATAGCTTTTTTAATAGGAAAACCTAGATGTGCTAGACAGGTGGGTTGGGCTTTATCTTCTTGTCCAGATCCAAAAAATATCCCTTGGCATAGAGTTCTTAATAGATTTGGAAAACTACACCAATCTGATGTTCTAGGAAATATGCACATACAAAGAGATCTATTAAAAGAAGAAGGAATCAGTTTTATTGATGATTTTACAATTGATTTGAAATACTATTTATGGGAAGGCTTATAAAAAGATTAAATTTAATTAATATTAATTAAATTTAATCTTTTTTCATGCTTTTTTATATAAAATTAACAATGTTCTTTCTTTATATTTATATTTCTATTTTCTAATTTTTCAAGATACATATTTTTTCCTTCTTTATAGTACAAGTCTCTATCATTCAACAACAAATATAATATGCTTTTTTTATATTCATCTAAATATTTAACAACTCTTTTTTCATCTTCTTTCATTATATTTTTAATAAATTCATATCTTTTTGTTACTAAATTAGACTTATATAAATCTCTAAATCCATGAACACTACATCTTTCATGTCCATAAAGGCTGTTTTCTAAAAAATTCAAATTATTTTCAAAGTCTAATTCAGGATATTTGTTTTTTATATATGTATATCTCTTATCTGTTTCTTCTATATATTCTATTGAATTTTTAATATCATTATTATGAGATATACTGTCTTCTCTTTGAACATAATGATATTTTGGAACATCTGTATATACAACTTTATTTACCTTATCAAATAATCTATACATTACATTTATATCTTCAAAACTTCTTCCAATTGGAAATCTAATATCTTTAAACAATTCTTTTTTATATAGCTTATCCCATGCATAATTTTGTATTTTAGGATTTGTTAATAATTCTTTTAATACCTGAATTTTATTTAAGATTAATTTTGTTTCCTCTTCACATTTAAACTTGTTCTTCATATTTTCTATTTTATCATTTTCATTTTCTAAATAGAAAGAACATATTGAAATGTCTGCATTATTTGTTTTAATCATATTATATAAAGTTTCATACATATTTTTTTCAATATAATCATCACTATCAACAAAACCAATATACTTTCCTGACGCCAATTCTATACCTTTGTTTCTTGCATCAGATAAACCTCCATTTTCTTTATGTATAATTTTAATTCTTTTCTCTTTTTCTGCATAATCATCACATATTTTCCCACTTTTATCTGGACACCCATCATTAACTAAAATTATTTCTATATTTTTATATGTTTGATTTAAAATACTATCTATGCATTTCTTAAGATATTTTTCTGATTTATATACTGGAACTATAATACTTATTAGGTCTTTTTCTTGCATATTTTTCACTCTTTCTTAAACCCTTATACTATTAATTATTTACTATATCTATTATTTGCCTAAACCTTTCTTTAGCAAAACTATTATCATATTTTGTATTTCTAATTTCACTTAAATCTTTTATATGTTTTTTTACATCTTCTATATTTTCAATTAATTTCATATAAGGAAATTTTTCAAACCATTTATATGAAGATGTTATTTTGTGATTATAGTTCTTTACCACTATACATGGAGTGGATGTTATTGCACAAAAAATCATTCCATGTAATCTGTCTGTGATTACAATCCTTTTACTTTTTATTTTTCCAAACATTCCTAAAAGTGTTTCTTCTCTTTTTTCTGAAGGTATACAATCTTTTTTAAGAGTATCTGTATATTCAATTAATTTCATTTCGTTTTTTACTATTGCATCTAATTTTTCAAGTTCACTATCAGATATATTTTTTTCTATATCATTTCTTAGTATGAATAACATTCCTTCTCGCTTTACATTACTATTAGATTCGTTTAAGTATGTAACTATATCAGGTGTTAATAACACTATATTATCTTTGAAATTTTCTTTCATAATTGTATATGACTCTTCTTCTCTTGCTATTAGAGTTAATTTTTTATGATTACTATATATTTTTTTACTTATTTCTAATTCATTCTTTTCTTCCTCTGTATCCTTAAAATATATTGTTTGTGGAAATAAAATTATTTTATTATTTGGAAATAGTTTTATTACTTTTCTTCTTCTGTCTTCTACATAAAAATATTCACAACCAAAATTTCCTCCTCCATGCAAACAAATAATATCATCTTCATTAACACTTTTTTTGACTGTTTTTAAACATTTTTTCATGCTTTCCTCTGCAACTTCACAATATTCATATTCTTTAAGATTTTCTGAAATAAATCTTTTTTCTGCATATGCCATTGCATGATCACCTAAATTTTTATGATGTGGAACTCCAATCATTATTATTTTCTTTTTCATGCATTTTTCCTCTCTTGATTATATTGCTTTTTTATATTACTCCTGAAACTGTATTTAGTATATCTAGTAAATCTTCTTTTTCTTCTCTAACATCTTCCTTAATAGTTTCAAATACTTGTTTAAATTCAAACTCTCTTTTAGGGAATACTGACACACATTCTTTTGCTTCTATTGCTTTTAATATAACTGGTATTTTTTTAAGATTATATTCTGTTTCATTTACTATAAAAGAAATTAAATATGGTCTTAATTTGCTCTCTGTTTCTTCATATAAATCCATTATTCTTGCTAAACATCTATACATATCAGAGCATTTTTTAACTGATGCTGTATGCATAATACTACCTTCTCTTTCATTTCTATAATAATTAATTATAGGGTATTCTCCATATTTTGTCCTTTTTGCAAGTATTGTTCCTTTTATAGAATATAACTGATCTTCATAAAAAATGTCTTCTTCATATCTAATATCATTTTTTATAAGGAACTCTCTTCTCCAACATTTACTACATGAAGACATAGTAATATCACAAGAAATTCTAGCTTCTTTTGTAGAATTGTGTTCATCTGCTATATACAATTTATTATTTCCACCTATTTCTTGATAACCACAATATATTATATCAGTTTTTGATCTTCCTATTGTTTTATTTAAACTATATAATGTATCTTCATTATATAATGTATCATCACCATCTAAATATATTATATATTCTCCTGTTGCAATACCTACTCCTATGTTTCTTGCTTTTCCAACACCTTCATTAAGTTTGTTTTTTATTACAGTAAATTGATATTTCCTTTTATATTTATTAATAATTTTCCAGCTTTCATCTGTTGAATTATTATCAATTATTATTAATTCATAATTTTTATATTTTTGATTTATTACACTTTCAATAGCTCTACTTATAAATTCTTCAAGGTTATAGGATATAATTATCACTGAAAACCTTTTTTCTTTAACTTCACAAACATTTTTTAAAACTTTTACATTTTTAATCATATCTTTCACCTCTTTTAAAAATCCTTTCGATTATGTAAATCAACTTTTATTATTTTACACTATTTTGCTATATTTGTCAAATATAGTTAGTATGGTTTTGTTTATCATTATATATCCTTTATTATTATTTATATAATATATATAACTTGTTTTTTCTCTTGTTTTCTTCACTTTTCTATATTATACAAAAAAACACCTTTAAATATTAATTTTTTTTATCTAATATTTAAAGGTGTTTTTTATTATTTATTTTAATATATTTATTTTGTTATTAGTTTGTTCATTGCATTATATGTATCTTTTGATAATAATTCTCTAGACACAATTTCTCCATTAACTTTTCGTATTCTGTATGTTTCAGATTTTGTTCCATTAACTCCTTTTTGTACTACTCTACCTGCTTTATATCCAGCTTTTGTAACATATTTTGTACTATATGGTATACTTCCTTTTACCACTGTTTGTATATCTATTTCACACTCTCCTTCTTGCCACATTCCATATATCTCAAACTTAGCTGTTCCACCACTTACATATGCTACTATTTTAATAGGATATTCTCTAGTATTTTTGAATTTAAAATCTGTAGATCCATATACTACTGTAGCATCTCTTCCTGCTCCTACATAAGAAGGTATAAATTGATGATTTCTTCTTTCAGTTATTTCTAAATTTGCATATAGTACTGCATTATATAAGGTAGAAGATATTTGGCAAATGCCTCCACCTAATCCATCTGTAACTTCTCCTTCTGAATACATAGCCGCTTCTTTATATCCCGCATCTATAGTTCTTTTTCCAACAATCTTATTATATGAAAACTCTTCTCCAGGCATTATTACTGTTCCATTAATTTTTCCTGCAGCTAATTGTAGATTAGTAGTTCTATTCCTATTACTAGCATTATATTTAGTATAAAATGTAGATATTTGATTAGGAAAAGCCTCTGTTCCAATCATATTTGTTGTAACACCAGGTGTAATAATCTTTAAAGGAACTATATACTCCTCTTTATCTTCTTTTAACATTTCTTTTACTTCATCTATTGATATATTAAAATCTACTCCATTTTCATGTGGGTGTACTGAATATGGTTCTATTGTATAATATGCATCTACTGGATCTTTTCGAACTTGACTATATATTGATTCCACATTAATTTCTGTTGGCTTTCCTGTATATACTTCTATATTAATAACATTATTACTATAACTAACATTTTTTATCTCTTCTAATATTATTTCTTCCATTTTGTCCACATCAACAACTGATCCAGCTTTTCCTTTGGTTATTACTAAATTAGTACCATCAATATAGCAACTACTTTGTATAACTGTATCTGGTAATTTAGTAGATATATCTTCTAATGCATATCTTAATTGTTCTTTATTATAACTTAAAGTAGGTTCTATATTTATATTTGACACCATAACAGCTATTGTTTTAAATGTGTTTTCAAAAACATTACCTTCTTTTCCTATCCCATATGCTCTTTCAACTGCTGATGCAATATCAAAACTTGCATCTATTTGTTCTATTGCTATAGATGTTTCAAACTCTCCATAGTGTAATAATATTTCATCACTCATATTGTCTACAATCATGTTATTTAGTTTTTGATTTGCTTCTTCTTTATTCATTCCAGAAACATTTATCCCTTTTATAAATACTCCTGAAACAATATTTTCATTAGTACTATTTATATATGCAAAAATCATAATTATAGCTGCCATTATTGCTACAAATGCACCAAATATTATAGCAAAAGTAATCCATATACTACCTTGTGTACTTTTATTATAATTAATTTCTTTCATTTCTTCATTTTCAAGACTCATGTACTTTCTCCTATATTAAGTTAATATATTCTAACATATTCTAACATATTATTACAAAAAAAACACTATATAATTATAAAGTATATTTAAATTATTTTCTTTGTAACAAAAAACTTTATTACTCTTGACATTTATACTTATATCATGCTATCATATATATTGATTTTGTAAAAAATATATATGGATCAGTAGCTCAGTTGGATAGAGCACAGGCCTTCTAAGCCTGGGGTCGGGGGTTCGAATCCCTCCTGGTTCACCAAATATTAAACTTAGATAAACTGTAACAAACAAGCTTAGTTTGTACTAATAGGTTATCTAAGTTTTTTATTGTTCAAACTATTTTCTAATACACTAGAAAATAGTTTGAACATATAATACAATTACAAAAACTGAAAGGAGGTACAACCTATGATTAATGTATTAATTGCTGACAATAATAAGCAATTTAGTGCAAAATTATTAGATGCATTAAATAGAGATGATAATATAAAAGTTTTGAATGTTGTTAGAGATGGACAATCTGCTATAGTTTCCTATTTTGATAATCCCCCTGATATTTTCATATTAGAATTAGATCTACCAAAGTTAAATGGGTTAGCTGTTTTAGATGAAATAGAATATAATATAGACGAAAAAGGACTTTGTAATGTGATTATTATTACAGAAAATACAACTTTAAAAAATATGATATCTGACACATCAAAAATTTATAAAATTTGCAATAAAAATATTACTACTGATGAACTTAGAAAACATATACATGAATTATATTCAGTAAATATTAACAAAGAACAAACTGATATTAAAAATCAAATTTTAGAAATATTATTAAATTTAAAATTTAATCATTCAAATAAAAGTACACAATATATTATTGAGGCAGTTTTGATTTACTATAAACATATGAACTTATTCTTAAAATTAAATGAGGTATATGAAAAAGTTGCCATAAAATGTTCTACTACACCTAAAAAAGTAAAAGCAACTATTGATTCTGCTATAAAAAACATTTCTGATTTATTGAGTGAAAATGACATATTAAGTATTTTACCTTATTATGATACTTCAAAAGGATTGACACCTAAAAATTTAATTATATTTATTGCTGAACTTTTGGAGACTAGTGAAACAAAAAAACTTCTGCCTCTGTCACAAGAAAATAATATTGCCCAAAATGATACTTCTATTGTCACATCACAAAATATGGTAACCCACAATCTACCCCATGGCACTCCAAAAACATATCCTTTAAGAATAGATAATACTATCATGAGGAAGATGAAAGTTATTTCTAAATATAATGGTAGGTCAGTGAATAAAGAAATAGAATTTGTTCTCAAAAAATATACTCAAAATATTGAAACTGAAAAATGAGAAAAACTACTTAATTGTAGTTTTTTTCATTTTCAATTAGTTTTTCAGGCCTTTGTATCCTTTTTGTAATTCTAGGATGACTTGAAATCATTCTTTCAGTTAATGTACTATCACTCCCTATAAATATTTTTTCTAACAACTTTATTACAGTTAATAGCTTTTGTTTCAATTTGACATAATATCTACGTTCATGTATACTATATTCATAAATTCTAAACAAAGGAGAGAATAAAATGTCAGTAGAAATATTAAAAGAAACTTTTTTTTATTATAATCAAGAACCTACATTAGGTGAAGAAGGTCATAAACGGATAGTTCGTTTTAATGGTGATCATAAATACTCATCACAAATGTATTTGAATTTACCATTTATATGTCCTAATAAATGCCCTTTTTGCAGAAATGAAAATCTTTTAGAAACAAATCATGATTTTGAAAAACAAGTTGATTCACTTAAATTATATGGAAGATTTCTTAAAAGTTTTACTGTTGGTGGCGGAGAACCTCTTTATGGTAGTAATATTAATTTATTAAAACAACTTATAGATGTAAAAAATAAAAAAGAAAATGAAAAAGAATTAAGACATTTTGATTTTAATTTAGTAACCTCTATGCCAAAAGTTGGAGATTCGTCAATATTTATTGATGAAAACTTTAATTTTTTAAGGAACTTTCAAAAAATATATATTTCACGACTTCATTTTGATGATAAAATAAATGAAAAACTTTTCAATCATGGGAAATATAAGCTTTTACAAAGTGATGAGTTTAACCATTTAGATTCTCCAAGTTGTAGACACAACACACAAAATTTCGAAACAAATGTTGGTGGTTATCGACTACAACTGCTATGTACTTGTTTTAAAGGTGGAATAGATACAACTGAAAAAATTTTTCAAATGATTGAATGGATGATTCAATTGCAAACAATTACAAATATTACTTTTTCTAATCTTTATAATTGCAATCATTTAAATGTTTCACCATATATTTTTGAAGAAGCATCAAATATTTTGATAAGTAAAGGTTTTGAAATGAAACCAGAAATTGTTTTTTCTGGAAACTATCTTATAAAGAGATTTTCTTTAGAGGATGGTATATCTATAAAAAACCACTTCCTTGAAAAAAGAGAATTTCTCAAACAACCTTTAACAGTTGCTTTTAAATACTATTTGACTAAGAGTGAAATGTCAAAGATCTGGCATAATCAAAATACTCTTAGAAGAATATATGACCTTGCTATGTTACAAGATGGAACTGTTATAACAGAAAGCATATAACCATTTATTCTCAAAAATAGAATAAAACTTTATTCTAAACAAAAAATCAACCAATTTGGTTGATTTTTTGTTGCTTTTATTAATTTTAACATGAAACTATATCTTACATAAATTTATATTATTTCTGTTCCTCCCCATTCTACTACCACAAATCCATTTCTTGTTGGTGTTTCTAAAGTTTGCTCTGAAACTTCTATTTTATTATCTAACCCTTTAAATTCCATAACTATTCTTATAATACTATCTGGTTTTGGTGTAATATCTAAAGACATATTGTTTTCTATTTCTTCACTTGTTTGAAATCTAATAAAATTATATTTATTTGACTCTAAATTAGGCAACCAATAAATTATAAATTCATTTGCTTCTCTTTCACTTAATCCTAATATTTCAAGTTTTTCTTCTAAAAACTCTATTATATCTGTACCTTCTACAATAAATCCTTCTGACATATTAGATTCCACTGTATTTATTCCTTCCCAATATAGAGAATATAAGTTTCTACCTGTTTTTATATCTATTAAATCCCCATTTGGTTTTGCTATTACATTCCATTCTCCTTCATATTTTGGATATGCATGTGTTAAGTTTTGTGGACTACCTACTTTCACTGATACTATATTTTCTTCTTCTGGGTATACATATATTATAGGTTTTTTCACTTCAATACCACCACCAAAATGTTCATTATTTTCATTATTACTGCTACTATTATTAATATTACTATTAAAACTATTACTATTATTATCAATATTTTTCTCACAATTATCTTGTATCAATGTTGCATAAATTACTCCACTAATTATTAACACAAAAAAGATTATACCAATTATTATAAATACTTTTTTATTATTCTTTTTTTCTCCACTCATAAAAAAATCTCCCTTAATTTTTATTTTTACTATATAACTTTATAATTAGTATATTATATTTTATGTTTTATTACTATATAAATAGTAATAATTTAACAATTTTATATTTTATACCCCATATTTTGAAAATATATGGTATACTAAAAAGCACATTAAAAAATTCAATGTATTTATATTTTAACAGGTATTATTAAACTAATTATAAATACAATTAATATAATAAGGTATATTTAAATAGGAGGAATAAATTTGGATAATTTAATTTGGATAACATCAACTTACTCTTTTTCAGTAGTAATGAAAGTTTTTTTAGGAGTAATATTATGCGGAATAATTGGCCTAGAACGACAAAACTGGAATAAACCTGCTGGATTTAAGACACATGTATTATTAGGATTGTGTGGAGTACTAATAATGCTTTCAGGAGAATTCATAGCAAATAAATATATAGGAATAACTTCTTTTGATCCTACTAGGCTTCCTGCTCAGCTTTTATCAGGAATTGGTTTTATTGGTGCTGGAACTATACTACGAAATGGTTTTAGTGTTAAAGGATTAACTACTGCTGTTTCTTTATTATCAGTAACATGTATAGGATTAGCAGTAGGTATGGGATTCTATTTAGGTGCTATATTAATGACAGTAATTGTGTATTTAGTATTATCCTCTTCACATGTTATTATTGAAAACATTGCTCCATATTCAAATGTTCATTTAACTATAAAAGCGGAAGAAACAAATGATGAAATGATAAACAGAATTCAATCAATGTTGGTAGAAAAAAGAATAAAAATAAAAAGTATAAGAATAAGAGAAGAAAAAGATAATGAAGGTTCAATTGTGAAAATAGTTGGTAAATGTAGAAGTGAAAGAAATATTAATACAGCAGTAGCTGATTTAAGTTCACTAGAACAGATAGAAGAAGTAGTACATGAAAGAGAAGATTAAATATAATAAAAAAAGAGCTAAACAGCTCTTTTTTTAGGCATCTATTATGTTATTACATATTGAGAATGTTCCATTCTAGAATATTCTCTTTTTTCTTTTTCTTCCTTTACTTGTTTCAAAACATCTTCTTCACATGTAAGTAGTTTCAATTCTCTTTTACTCAAATTAATGATCTCACTTATTCTAACTGCTTCAACTGTTGTTTCTCCTCTTTTTATTATAAGGAAACTGCCAAGCAGTTTGTGAAAAATAATATTTTTTTCTTTCTCTTCATATATATATCTTAAACCTTCTTCATCATAAAAATATGTCTGAAAAACTTTATCAAAAAGAAAATTTTCTTCTATATTAAATGTTTTAGGTAAATTTAATATATCTTCTTTCCTTCTCTTTCCTTCTCTCACTATTACTATAATGATAATTATACCTATACATATGAATAATCCTAGCATTAACAAGTCAGCATTTTCCTTCATAAAACTCTCTGTAACACTTATTATATCCATGGTGCTGTCCTCCTATTAATGTAGATGCCTTTATCGTAAATTAATATTAATAATTATACCATATTATGTTTACATTTTCAATCAAAAGTATTTTATTTATTTTTCTTTTTTAAATTATCCACATAGTTTTCCACACTGTCCACTTAGTTATATTAAAAAGTTTCGACATTTTTCACACTTTGATTTCCACATATATATATTAAGTTTCCACATTTTCCACATTAATTAGTACAATTTAAAAGAAAATAACACTTAAATATTGAATTTAAGTGTTATTTTTATTTTATTACTAGTTTTTCCAGAATACTCCATATGCTTTATATGCCATATATAAATCATATTTACTAATTACTTCATATGGAGAATGCATTGATAATACTGGAACTCCACTATCTATTACATCTATTCCCTTATTTGCTAAAATATATGCAATAGTTCCTCCTCCTCCAGCATCTATCTTTCCTAACTCTCCTACTTGATATCTAATATTATTTTCTTCAAGTATTCTTCTTATATCTGCTACATATTCAGCATTTGCATCTGATGCACCTGCTTTACCTCTAGCACCTGTATATTTGTTTATTCCTAATCCATATCCTATAAATGATGCATTATTTTTTTCTGACACTGATGAATATATTGGATCTAGTGCTCCATCAACATCTGCTGATATCATTCTTGATCTGCAAAAAACTTTATCTAACATGTTTGGCTTGTTTTCATTTGTTCTATTCAATATTTCTGAAACAAATGTATCAAAAACATTTGACTCCATTCCTGTATTTCCCATACTTCCTATTTCTTCTTTGTCAGATATAATACACACTGCTGTTTTTCTTACATTTTCTAATTGCATCATTGCAGATACTGAAGCATATACACAAACTTTATCATCATGACCATATCCTGCTACCATACTTTGGTCAAAACCTAAACTTCTAGCTTTAAATGCTGGAACAAGTTCTATTTCTGAACTTAAAAAATCAACTTCTTTTATTCCATATTTCTCATTTAGTAAATTTAATATATTTAGTTTTATTCTTTCTGATGTATCTTTTTCACAATATGGCATATTTCCTACTATAACATTTAAGTTCTCTCCTGGTATAAAATCTTTAGCCTTTTTATCCATTTGATCATATGCTAAATGTGGTAATATATCTGTTATTGTAAATATTGGATCATTTTCTTCTTCTCCAATACAAATATTTATTTTTTCACCATCTGTTTTTACTATTACCCCATGAAGACTAAGAGGTATAGTAGTCCATTGATATTTTTTTATTCCTCCATAATAATGTGTTTTTAGATATGCAAAACCATTATCTTCATATAAAGGATTTGGTTTTAAATCTAATCTTGGTGAATCTCCATGTGCTCCAATTATATTTATACCTTCTTCTAATTTTTCTTCTCCAATTATAGCTAAGTACATGCTTTTTTCTCTGTTTATATAGTATACTTTATCTCCTGTTTTTAATGTATCAAATTCTTCTATATTTTTAAAACCATTCATTTTAGCTAAATCTTCAGAGTTTTTCACTATTTCTCTTTCTGTTTTTGACTTATTTAAGAAACTAATATATTCATCTGCATATTTAAAAATTTCTTGTTTTTCTGACTCTTCTGTTGTTTCCCATCCACTTTGTTTTTTATTAAATAACTTATTTTTTAAATCTTCTGCTTTTCCCATTTACAACCTCCTATTAATTTGTTGGTATAAGTATACCACTTATTATTTGTTTTTACTATTATTTTTCCCACATTTTATTTTTTAATACAAAAAGAAACCTGCTACAGTCATAATGACATATAGCAGGAAAAATATAAAATAATTGTTACTTTTTGATTTTAGCAAAAATTTTGCTTTTGTTTTTGTACTTACTTTTTGAAGCTATTAACTTCAACTTTTTATTCTTGTACTTCTTTAGTTTTAACCCACTAATACTGAATTTGCCATTAGATTTGGCTATAACTTTCTTTATTGTCTTCTTTCCATTCATCAACTTAACTGTTGCTTTTGAAGTTGTTACACCTGTTATTTTTTTAACTTTTGTAGTTAATTTTCCAGGCTTTACTGAAGACAATTTAATCGTTGGAATTGTTGTTGGTTTTGGTGTTGGCTTTATAGTAGGTATTGTATCTTCTCCTGGTATTACTAAAGTATATTTCCCAAGATCACCTTTAAATATTATATCCCAACCATTTTCATCATATTTAGACTCTACTACATTTCCTGATGCATCATATACTGTACAATCTTTTCTAAACTCTTCTGGCACAAAAACCCAAAATTCTATATCTTTCAAATCCTGTACTTTAGGGTTTATATCAAAGTTACATACAATTCTTTTTGAACTTTCTCTGGTCATTGTAAATATTGCTTTTGTACCATTATATATTCCCTCTTTTTTGTAAGTAGCATTTGCATCAAATATATTATCTATATATAGCAATACATTCATTTGATTACTTGCAATATATTCCATATATTCAAGATCACTAGTCATATGTGAAGGTAGATTTAACATTAGATCTCCCCAAGTTATCCGATTATGAATAAAACTACTTTTATTCAAGTCTTTATCAAGTTTTGTTAGTTTTGTTAAATCTATTATATAATATACAGTTGTCCTAAATAGATTTAAATAAGTTAAATTTGTTAATTCACCTAAGCCATCTGTTACTTCAAGTGGACAATAAGATAAATCTAATTTTTTCAAAGAATCTTTAAGTACCACTAATTCTAATGGTCTACTAATTTTATTAGCAGCTAAATTAAGTTCTTCTAACTTTTTTAAATTTAATATTCCATTAAAAGAGGAAATATTACTTCTATAAAGAGATAACTTTTTTAAATTTGGAAAGAATTTTTCTACTCCTTCTAAACTTTCTACATATTTACTCTCCATAGATATTTCTTCCATACTCTCTGCTATACCTGCTGTCAAATTTTCTAAGTCATATGTATCTTTAATTCCTTCTATTAAATTTTCATCTAAATCTTCCACTGTTATTATATAATTGGGATCTATTGCTGCATTTGATGTAAATAGTTGTACTGACATTGCCATTACCACTATTAATACCATAGCTATAAACCGAACCACTTTATTTCTTATGTTTTTTCTTGTTGTCATTTTTTCCTCCTTTTTAATTATTTTATATTTTTTTATATTTTTAAACTGTATGTATTTTACTATCTTTTTCACTTTATGTCAATTTTATATCCATTCTAACCTCCACTATTAAACATAAAATAAACCCACTACAATCATATTGATATGTAGTGGGAAAAATATAAAATAATTACTTTTTGATTTTAGCAAAAGTTTTGCTTTTGCTCTTATATTTACTCTTTGAAACTACTAGTTTCAAAGTTTTCTTTTTGTATTTCTTTAATTTTAGTCCACTAATAGTAAATTTACCATTAGCTTTTGCAACAATTTTCTTAATTGTCTTTTTACCACTCATTAAATTAACAGTTGCTTTAGCTGTTGTAGTACCTGTTATTTTTTTAGTCTTAGTTGTTAGTTTTCCAGGCTTTACTGAAGACAATTTAACTGTTGGAACTGTTGTTGGTTTTGGTGTTGGCTTTATAGTAGGTTTTACAGTTGGTGTTGGATTAGTTGATACATCTGGTGTTGGTGTCACACTTGGATATGGTTCATCCACTCCTGGCGCTACTAAAGTATATGTTCCAAGATTACCTACAAAATATATATTTTGAGTATCTTTTCTGGAATTTACTAACTGTCCATCAGAATTATATACTTCAGCTTCACTAAAACCTAATGGTAACCATATTTCAAACTCTATATCAGTTAACCCTTGATCTACTGGATTTATTCCAAGATCACAAACAATTCTTTTTGAGCTTACTTTTGTTATCTTAGCATCTACCCATGTACCATTATATATGTTTTCTTTATGGTATACTGCAGCTACATCACTTATTCTATTAACATATAGGTCAGCTGCAGGTTGATCTTCTGCTATTATATGCATTAACTCAAAATCACTAGTTATCTGTCTTGGTAGGTTTCTCATTAAATCTCCCCATGTGAATCCATTCCGTCTAAAACTACTTTTATTTAGCTCCTTATCAAGTTTTGTTAATTTAGTCAAATTCGGCATTTCATCTAATTTTGCAGAAAACAAACTTAAATATTCCAAATTTATTAATTCACCTAAACCATCTGTATATGAAAGGTAGCTAAAAGATAAACTTAACCTTTTTAAAGTATCTTTAAATACCACTAAATCACTAACTCTACTAATTTGGTTGCCTCCTATGATAAGTTCTTCGAGTTTTTTTAGTTTTAGTATACCTTCTAAATTTTCCAACTTATTAGTAAAAACATTTAAGTGTTTTAAATTTGGAAAAAAGTCTTCTACACCTCTTAAAGATTCTACTTCATTAATTTCTACAATAATCTCTTCCATATTTTGTGCCATACCAGCTGTTAATGTACTAAAATTATTATATTCTTTAATACCATTCAACAAATGTATGTCTATATCTGCACCTGTTAATACATAACTACTACTTACCTCAGCTTTCACTGTAACTGATTGTATTGATATCATCATCACCATTGCTACTACAATTGCTATACTCCGAATTATTTTATTCCTTATGTTTTTTCTTGATGTCATAATTATCCTCCTCTTAAATTATTTTATATTTTTTAAACAAAGTATTTTATACTCATATATTAATTGTACTATTTTTTCCACTTTATGTCAATTTTACACTTTCTGATTCTATTATTTTTTGCATAAATAAACCCGCTACAGTCATAATGACATGTAACGGGAAAAAATAAAAAACTACTTCTTAATCTTCGCAAATTTCTTTGTTTTGCTTTTGTAACCACTCTTTGAAACTACTAGTTTCAAAGTTTTCTTTTTGTACTTTTTAAGATTTAGCTTACTAATTGTAAACTTACCATTAGTTTTAGCTATAACTTTTTTTATTGTCTTACTTCCACTCATAAGCTTCACTGTTGCTTTTGCTGTTGTTACACCTGTAATTTTTTTAACTTTTGTAGTTAATTTTCCAGGTTTTACACTCTTTAGTATAGCTATTGGAGTAGCTGTATCAATAGTGTACTTTCCTAAACTGCCTGTAAAAACAATTTTATTGCTCACCATTTTATATGAGACTTCTTTTCCTGCATTGTTAATTAGTCTGAATTTTTTTATTCCATTTAATGGAATTGAAAATTCAACTGTACCAATAGTTTGATTCTTTGGATCTAATTGCAAATCATATGTTGTTTTAGTAGAATTTCTTTGAATATTTACAACAGCTTCTGTACCTCTGTACACTTTTGTTTTAAATGTAATGTTTTCTTTACTTATAACCTGTTCTACATATACTGTACCTATTTGAGATCTTAAAAATTCTGTTCTAAATTCATTATTATTCAATTGACCTGGCAATATTTTACAAAGATTAGCACCTGTAATATTGTTTTCATTCGCTTCAAATGTAGTTAATTGAGTCATTGATTTCAAGTCACACATCTCTGTTATTTTGTTTCTGGATAAACTCAATATCTTTAATTTAGTCAATTTCTCTATTGGAGAAGTATCTTTAAGATTACAAACAAAAACATGTAATTCATTAAGGTTAGTCAAATCTTTAATTGCACTAATATCCTCTACTGTCCCTCCGCCATACACTACCAACCGTGTTAGATTAGTCATTCCTTCTAATCCTTCTAAAGTTTTAAATTTTCCTGCACTTAAATATATGTCTTCCATATTTTTTGCATAAACATTTAATCCTTTTAAAGATTCTATTTCAGAAGCATTAATAACTATTCTTTTCACATCTAACAACTCTGATTCTGTTATGCTAACTTTTTCTAATCCTGACAAAATTGCTGGTAACATATTTGGATCTTCAAAATCACTTACTACTAAAGTTCTATCACTTGCATATCCTATTATAGGTATTGTCACAAATATCATTACTATTGCTACTATTAAACTCATTATCCGTATTTTTCTCATTTTTTTCCTCCTTGTTATTATAGTTTTTTATTTTTTTATATAAAGCTAATTCGCCTTATATTAATTGTACTAATTTTTACCAATTATGTCAAGTTAGATAGGTAATCTTTACCGATTTACTTGGTTTTTGATAAATACTTTGTATATTAGAAAAAACCTTTGAAAAGTTTAATTTCTTTTCAAAGGTTTCAATTTATGTAGTTAATCTTTTTTATTTTTTATAACTACTTTTTTTATTAATATAATACCTATTAATAATGTTATAGCTGATGCTATTCCTATTATAATATATACTACTGTATTATCACCAAATGGTGGTAATATTTCTAATCTTTCTGCTGCTGCTGAATCTGCTTCTTGTAAATTATTACTTTCTATGACATCTAAATTTCCAGGTATTGATGTTCCCCTATTAGGTGTATAACTTCTTCTTCCTGCTTCATTTGATAATTTTATTATTTCAACATGATTATCATATACTAGTAAATCTTGATCATTATTTATAGACATTACTTTTGTAAGTATCATTGTGGCTGCCCCTGTTTTTTGTCTAGGTTCTAATTGGCTTTGCAGTATTCCACCATCTTTTGCTTTAATTATAGTTTGATAACTACCTATAGCTACATCTTTGCTAATTAGCATTTCTATTTGATCTCTTTTTGCTATTTCCCAAATATTATTTTGTTCTTCAACAAAATCCAAGTTGTTTTCAATGTAATCTACTACTTCCATAGCATTTGTTTTTACAATTGTAGCTTCTGATGAAGGTTTTCCTGTATTATAGAATGTCTCATCTAATTTTCCACCTTTAACATAGTCAATTTCTCCTGTATTTTCTATTTCTAAATTATATGTAAGTATTAATGTAGAACCATGTATTAGATTAGGGTCCATTATTGCATCTATATGACTTCCATTTTCCCATGCTAAGTTTGTAGTTGTTTTTTCATTATCAAACAATGTTTGCCCATCACTTGTTATTATTTTTATATGTTTTACTTTTTTATTCATTGTTAATTCTGAATATGGTCTTTCTATAATTCCTAAGTCAATTTTCTCCACTCTGTATACTGTCTTTTTCATATTGTTGAGTTCAGTAACTTTTGTTGCATATTCTAATTCTAATTCCATTTTTGGAGTATCTGAGAACATATGTGTTTCTCTTTCTAATTCTAATATTCTATCTTTATTTCCTTCTGTAATTTCTGATTCTCTTAAGTTTAATATTTCTGCATTATGATTTGTTAAAGTTTCACTATATTTTCTCACATCTTCTCTTCTTGCCAAATCATCTTTTGCATCTGATAAATTATTATCTTCTGTATACCAATATGTACTTTCATTATGTTTTGAATCATCAAAGATTGTTGATTTATAATCTTGTCCTGTGTATACTCTTCCATTATTTGTACTAGTTAACAATGTATCTTCAGATCCATATATAAACCTTACTTTATAGTCACCTGGAATATATGCTCTAAATTCATAAGTACCATTTTGATCTGTAGTAGTTTCATCGACCATTACTGATTTACCTATATCTCTGTTTATATCCCATAGTTGTACTTTTATACCTTTTATTAGATTTTCTCCTGGCACATCTATTATTCCATTACCTATTCTCATGTTATCTACTAATTTTGATGCTAATGCTTCATCTTCCCACACACTTCCATTAAGAACTCTTTTTTCTGTTCCTAATTTTAATGTTAAACTTGGTGCTTTATCTGCATCATCTTGGAAAACTTCTGTACTTTCTCCTTGTTTATCTTGATTACTCTTATTTTTATATTCATTTGTTTTTGTTCTTTCTATAAAGTCTTTTACTACTTTTGCTGATGGATCGAAGTTTGATGGATCAGAATCTATGTCTTTTAATCCTGCATTTTCTCCTGCTGCATATCTTGCTTCACCATTTAAATATGTAACAGCCTTTGTGTATCTTGTTTTGTATGATCCTATCTCACAATAGTTGTCTTTTACTTTTTCTTGCTCTTGTACTAATTTTTCTAAATTATTAATTCTAAATTTTACATATATTTGTTGTGTTTGTCCTGTTTGAATATCTCCTGTTGAAAAATCTACTGTTTCCATTGACATAAACCCATTTTTTTGTACAGGTGTTGTCCATTTAACTTCTTTTTTATTTCCATTAACATTCATATATGATTCAACAAGACTATACTCTGTATCAAAATTTTCTAACAGTTTGGTTACTTCACCTGTTATTTCTCCAATTGTTTGGTTTGTAACTTTAATTTTATATGTTACATATACTTCTAATTTTCCTTGACCTTGCTCATTCCCTTGATACTCTATATCCTCTCTTCTTATACTTCTTTCATATGCCTCTACATCTGTTCCTCTTAGGTCTATTTCTATGTTTTCTCCATTTCTTGAATTATATTTATAATTATGGATTTTCCCATTTATATTGATATCTATGTTCTCAACATCTTTTGTTAATTTAAGGTCAAATTCTTCTCTTTTTATTAGACCTAAATTGATGTTTTCTCTAACACTAGCAGACTGACTTGCCCTATATGTTTCAATATTACCTTTTTGTCCTGTATAAGCATTTATATTTCTTGTATCAGATACTACTCCTGAAATCTCTTTATACACATCATTAAATGCTCTTCTATTATCAGGAAACTCTGAAGCATGTGACATTATATTTAATTTTCCTGGCTCTTTACTAACATCATATTTATATGTTGTATGTTCATATTTTTGTCCATTATATGTAAACACAACATAATAGTCTTTTCCCACTGTTGGTAATGATGCAAATTCATATTTACCATTTGAATCTGTTTCTACTGGATTTCTTAACCCTGATTTTACTACTGGATTTCCGTTTTTTTCATATAGAGTTACAAGTACACCTTTCATTGGTTTATCTTGTCCAGCAATATATTTACCATCAGCTTTTGTTCCATCTTTTTCTCTTATATTAATATCTTCAAAAACCATTCCTTTTATATCAGTTACTAATTTCAATGTTACTTCTGGATCCCACTTGTTTACTATCTTATCATTTTTATATCCATCTTCATTCACTTTAAATGCTATTTCTAATTCCATAGTACCATTAGTTTTTCTTAAATTAGTATTTGCATATTGAACAGTAGTTGGTACTCCATTCCCATCCAAATACCAGCCATGGAATTGGTTTGTTACATGATTAGGTAGAAACTCCAGACCTGTATATGATGCATCTTTTATTGTTCCTACTTTTCCATCAGCTGTTCCTATGTTATATACTTTTATTTTATATATAATTGTATCACCATTTCTAACTTCTTGATTTTGTGGTGTTGGTCTAAAAGTTGCATCTACATCAAGTGTTCCTGGTTTTGTTATTGTTATATTTGGACTAGGATTTTGAGCTATATTATTTATACTATTCGTCATTTTTACTGATACTATTTTAGGTTTTCCCAAAGTAACATCTATATTCACACTGTCTGAATCTTCTCTTACTATTGTACTTGCTCTTCCTAGTAATATTAATTTTTGTTGTGCCACACTAGCAGTACTTACAACATCAAAAAAGTATGCTTCTACAGGGTCTAAATGTCTATATTTAAATGTTATACTTTTCACTTTGTCAACACCTGCACTAGTCTTTATTCCTATATAGAATCTTCTTGATTGAAAAGCATTTGCTCCTGATGTTGCCATAGCACTAGGATTATCCTGTATAGTGTTTCCACCATTCATAAAAACAAAATTATTATTATCAAAAACATTCCTATCTATGTTCCCATTTCCTTCATCAACTTTTATTGTACAACCTGATAATTTTGCAAAAACCTTATCCCCATGAGCTCCATAAATGTAATCAATATCTAATGGTCCCACTTTCCAATAATCAACTCCATCTATATTTACAATAGATGCTTCATCCTTTAATTCACCATTATATATACCAAAATCACCTTTATCATAATTTTTTCTATAATTCATAAAAGAATTTGCTTCACTTATTAATTCTGCTCCTCCACTACCAGAATTAGGACTTCCACTACTTGGAGTTGTATAACTATATGCATTTGCAGTCCTTGCAGCACTTATAAATGCATCATAATACCCCCATAGAGCATTTTGTACTCTGTTTGTTCTCCAATTACTTTTTGGTAATGAAGTGCTTTCTGCTAAAATGTATAATAATTTATATGCATCTGGAAAATTACTAAAACTTTTCCATTCTTTATTATTTTCATATGTTTTATTTGTTTGTATTCCCTGACTCGCACTTATGTGAAACCATTCTTGTATTTTGTAACCGCTGTGCCTGAGGACTGCCTTGGTGTACACAATATAGATTAGCTTGATCTAATCCTATGTCTTGTGGTCCAAAATTTGGTGTTGTCCATGGACCAATATCATCTCCTGTTCCAGCAAATTTTATTTCATTTACTGTACCACTTTTCATAAAATTTACACTTTTTGCTGTTGCCCATGCTGCCTCTACTTTATTTAAAGATCCTATTCCAAATATTGCTAGTGTTAACACAAACATTATTAATATCCTATTTATTATCTTCATAGTTAACCTCCTTTCTCTATACTTTCAAGACTTTTTTATTAATTGTATATGACCCTATTCCTATTACTGATATTATTACAATAAATAGAATTATATATAATGCTACCTTACCTGTTCTAATACCAATAATTACACTTGCAGATGACATATCATCTTCTTTTTCTTCTTTGTTTCCTGGTTTAGAGTCTAAATCTTCTATTCCTTTTTCATTATAGCTTTCTGCTATTTCTGCTGTATTAATTACAACTCCTGTTGAATTTTCATTCATTGCTTTTGTTAATACAAGAGTATATTCTCTGCTTTCTCCTGGATTTATTAAATCATTTGCCATACTTGTATTTACTAAATTATTACTTCCTTCACTATACCATTCTTTATTTAATTCTGAATTATATTTAAGTTCATTTGGCATATAGTCTATTAACTTTCTAACATATCCAGCTATTTCACCTTCATTTATTACTTTTATTTTATATTCAATAATTACATTTGTGCTATTTAATAATTTTCCATCTATTTCTACTTTTGCTAGTTTTTCATCATCATATGTATATACTTTTGGTCCTGATCCATTTACAACTGTTATTTTAGATACTGTTTTATCTAAACTTAAGTCAAATTTTTCTCTATTTACAAGACCCATATTTATATATCCTATACTCTTATCTGTTATATTTATTTCATCTGTTATAGCAACATCTATATTAATTCCATTTTCATAAATTTTCCCACTTATTACTTTAGAATTAATACTTGGATTTACTCCTTCTTTTTTATATTCTGTTAATCCATATTCTTGCACATCATATTTAAATATTACTATATATTTCCCTTCTTCTACCCCTCTGAAAGTATATGTTCCATCTTCTGCTGTTTTTTCTACTAATATATCTCCATTAGTATCTGTAACATATTTGTTTGTTTCTTTATTTAATAAATTTACTTCTATATTATTTAATAATTGCTCATTATTATCATATTGTCCATTTCTATTTTCATCTACCCATGCTAATCCACTTATTTTATATGTTCCTTCTGGATCATCTGGATCTCTTTCTTTTTCTATCACATGCTCTACAACATTTGATTCTAAATCCTTTACTCCTCTACCATTGACTATTGCTATGTTTTTCAAGGTTTTTTCTTCTTCATTCTCTTCTGAATTTTCTACTTTTGCTTTTATTAGCATAACTAATTTACTTTCTGCTTCCAGCTCAAAACTTAAATCAGCAACCTCATTTTCATTTACTTCTATATATTCACTATTATCTATAGAGTACTTTCCTTCTATAAATTCTAATCCATAAGGAATACTATCTGATAATGTGGCACTTTTAAATGTTCCTGTTCCTGTGTTTTCAACAGTAATTTTATATTCAATCTCTTGTCCTTCCTTTACATATCTATCAGAAACATTTGATTCTTTATTGATACTTATATTAGGTCCAACCATAGTGTAACTCACTTCATTTGAAATATATTCTATTGTTTCTTTACCCTTTACTGAAGCTTTACCAAAAATTTCTTCTTCACCTATTCCTACAGCTGAAAATTCTTCTACTGTCATTACAATATTTGCTATTATTGTTTTGTTACTTTCCATTGTACCAACATTGCAGGTAATTGTTTTTTTATCTTCATCAATAGTTGCATCTATTAAGCTTACTTCTACAGATAAATCTTCTATATATATACTATGATATGCACTTATATTAGAAGCATTTTGTGGTAATTGGCTTTCTACTTTTATGTCTTCCAAATTTTTACCTGATATATTTTTAACAAACACATAGAACCTAAGCTCATCATCTAAAAGTAATGTATTATCAGTATATGCTTTTACCATTCTTATTTCCAAATCTGCTTTAACAATTTTATTTTTCACTTCATTAGATTCAAATTTGTTATCAAATCCTTCTACTGTAATGGTCGCTTTTCCTCCCACTTGCTTTCCTATATTACTATCCTTTTTATTTACTATAACTTCATATTCCTTTTTTACAGTTTCTCCTATTTTAATTTCTGGAATATTCCATTGTACTTCTGTTACTTCACTTTTTTCAACATAATCATAATATTTATAATATCCTTCACCTTCTGTATATGGAATTAATTCATATGCCACATATGTTAATTCTTCTGGTATAACATCTTTTATATTTATATTCTCTATACTAGTGCTACCTGTATTTTTAATTTCAATAGTATATTTAACTATTTGTCTTTCATATATATCATCAGTATTTTCTATAACAGTTCCTCCAACAGAAGCTGTTTTCTTTACTTCCATTTGTGGTCCTGTACCTGTTGTTACACCTAATGGAGTTGAATAACTAGATCTACTTTGTCCATCTTGAACATAGTACATTGCATACATACCAAAAGCTTTTTGGTTATATTGTAAATCTGATGGTATATTTAAGTCATAACTTACTACTATACTTTTAGACTCATCAAGATTAAAACTATTTGCTTGTATCCAATATGATTTAGTATTTTCTGTATATGTAGTTGTCCAGTTGTTTGCTACATCCATATTGTTTGTTGCATTTCCATTTTCTGAATAATATATTGTACATGGCAAGTTTGCACCTTCTGATACTACAGAAATGTTACTTGATAATGGTACATTAATATTACTTCCTAAATCTGCTCCTGTTTCTATACTCTTGTTATTTTCAAAAGGTAATCTTCCTAATATGTGTATATCTTGTATTGATGCTGCATTATTGTTTATTATTGTATTTGTTACATGAGAGTTTACTATATTAGATTGTGTATCTACCACACCTACTGCAGTTATTCCAAGCATTGCTCTCATTACTGGTGCATTTTCATTATATCCACTAATCTCATCTACAGATATAAGTCCTGTTGGTGCAGCTATATTTACATCTGTAACTGCTATACCTCCATTGTTATATGTAACTACATTTTCATTTGTATATCTCATTTGTATAAATGTTTCATTAATTCCAGCTGTTTGATCTAGTGTTAAATCACAATTTACTATTATGTTTGTTCCTTTTGTTATAGAGTCAAATTTATATGCAGTTTGTTCTCCTATTAGTTCTAATCTAATTACTCTATTTCCTGAATCTGCCACATATACATATGCATTATTTACTTGAATTTCATCATCATAAAGAATATTTATATTTTTCAGATTAACATCAATAACTTCACTTGGTAATTCAAACTCTATTGTTGGATTCTTATATAAATCATATATGTTACTATCTGTTCTTAATATCCCTTTTATCTCTACATTCTCATTTACTATTACTGTTGATAAATTCTTATTACTTATCTCTACTTCTCCTCTTGTTTCTGTATCTTTTAATACTGTTCTTCCTCTTCCTTCTTGTACTATCTCTCCTTTTCCTGCTACTACTCTTCCTTCTATCTCTCTTAATCTTTTTATTTCTTCTCNT